>Ga0207641_10000025_pt1 | contig 247727 bp, 211 predicted proteins | sample KBSSwiS62_FD_184306 | JGI IMG/M metagenome (GOLD analysis project Ga0207641, IMG submission 184306) | Switchgrass rhizosphere microbial communities from Kellogg Biological Station, Michigan, USA - KBS Switchgrass S6-2 (SPAdes) (version 2) | ecosystem: Host-associated > Plants > Roots >... | reverse complement strand
TGATACCTCGCGCCTTTTCTTCCGGCGCGTTATCGATCGAATCAAAACTACGGAACTGGATCTTCGGGTTGTGCTTGGACAACACCTTCGTGATCGCCGCCGTCAACGTCGTCTTCCCATGGTCAATGTGACCAATCGTCCCTACGTTTACGTGCGGCTTATTACGATCAAATTTTTCCTTCGCCATTTCTCTTCAGCTCCGTGTAGCAGCGTCTAGCGACTGAGCGCCAGTAGCTATTTGGTTGTAGTCTTGCCCTGCGTCTTGGCGATAATTTCTTCCGCCACCGACCGCGGGGCTTCTTCATACCGGGCAAAATGCATCGAGTACTCGGCGCGACCTTGCGTGCTTGAACGCATGTGCGTCGCGTAACCAAACATCTCTGCAAGCGGAACGATAGCCTTGATCACCTGCGAACCAGCGCGGTGCTCCATACCTTCGATCCGTCCGCGGCGCGAACTCAAGTCGCCCATGATCGTTCCGGCAAAATCTTCCGGGGTCACAACTTCGACCGCCATAACCGGCTCGAGAATCACGGGACTCGCTTTGCGCGCGGCTTCTTTGAACGCCATTGAACCGGCAATCTTGAAAGCCATTTCGTTTGAATCGACATCGTGGTAGCTGCCGTCGTAGAGCGTAGCTTTAACATCGACCATCGGATAGCCGGCCAACACGCCGCCTTCCATGGCTTCCTGCATGCCCTGATCAATCGGCTTGATGTATTCCTTCGGAACCGTGCCACCGACGATCTCGTTGATGAACTCGTAGCCCTTGCCTGGCTCGTTAGGCTCGAGGCGAATCTTCGCGTGTCCATACTGGCCGCGACCACCGGTCTGGCGGATATACTTGCCTTCCGCTTCCGACTGTCTGCGGATCGTTTCGCGATACGCAACCTGCGGCTTACCAACGTTGGCTTCGACCTTGTACTCGCGCATCATGCGGTCAACGATGATTTCGAGATGCAACTCACCCATACCGCTGATGATGGTCTGTCCACTGTCGGGATCGGTGTGAACCTTAAAGGTGGGATCTTCCTGGGCCAGTTTGGCGAGCGCCATGCCCATCTTTTCCTGATCGGCCTTGGTTTTCGGCTCGACTGCCACTGAAATAACTGGTACCGCAAACGTGATCGACTCGAGCGTGATCGGATGTTTCTCGTCGCAAATCGTGTCGCCTGTGCTGACGTTTTTCAGACCCACTGCCGCACAGATATCGCCGGCCAGAATTTCCTGAATGTCTTCACGCTTATTGGCGTGCATCTTCAACAAACGACCGATGCGTTCTGATCTCTGCGTACGCGAGTTCAATACTGACTCGCCGGATTTCAATTGTCCTGAGTAGACACGGATGAAGGTCAATTGGCCGACAAACGGGTCAGCCATGATCTTGAAAGCTAGCGCGGAAAAGGGTTCCTTGTCGGAATGCTTGCGGACGACCTGCTCGCCGGTGTCAGGGTTTACACCGTGAGTCTCCAGTGCATCGAGAGGCGAAGGAAGATAGTCGACAACTGCATCGAGCAGCGGCTGCACGCCCTTGTTCTTGAACGCTGTGCCTACGACAACCGGGAACAATTTCAATGCAATCGTCGATTTACGAAGTGAGGCCCGCAGCTCTTCGGAAGAGATGGCTTCGCCTTCGAGAAATTTGTGCAAAATCTCGTCGTCGTTTTCGGCAATGGTTTCGACTAACTGGGTGTGGAACGCGTCGGCCTTTTTCTTCATATCGGCCGGGATTTCTTCGGTGACATATTCCGCGCCCATTGTCTCGTCTTTCCAGACGATGGCTTTCATCTCGATGAGGTCGACGACTCCTACAAACTTTGCTTCCTGGCCGATGGGGATTTGGATCGCAACGGGTCGTGCATTGAGGCGTTTGCGGATGGTATCGACGGCGTGCTCAAAATCAGCACCCATCTTGTCGATCTTGTTAATGAAACAAATTCGGGGGACACCGTATTTGTCGGCCTGACGCCAAACTTTTTCCGATTGCGGCTGCACGCCATGAACGGCGTCGAATACAGCCACGGCGCCATCGAGGACGCGGAGCGATCGCTCGACCTCGGCCGTGAAGTCTACGTGGCCGGGCGTATCAATAATGTTGATACGGATGTCGCGCCATGTGCAGGTCGTGGCAGCAGAGGTAATCGTGATCCCGCGCTCCTGCTCCTGCTCCATCCAGTCCATCGTGGCCGTGCCTTCGTGAACCTCTCCGATGCGGTGCGTCCTGCCGGTATAAAACAGGATGCGCTCGGTCGTAGTGGTCTTGCCGGCGTCGATGTGCGCCATGATGCCGATGTTTCTGCACCGCTCTAATGGAACTGTTCTGGCCACGGCTTGCTTACTATCCTCTCTGGGCTCTCTCTGATTTCGCTTTCGTTACCACCGATAGTGCGCGAACGCCTTGTTTGCTTCCGCCATCCGGTGGACATCGTCTTTCTTCTTGATTGCTGCACCCTTGCCATTCGCAGCATCGAGCAATTCGTTGGTCAACTTGTCAACCATGCCCTTTTCGCCGCGGCTGCGCGCGTAGGTGATGATCCAGCGAATCGCCAGCGACGTGCGCCGGTCCGCGTTTACTTCGACAGGCACCTGATAGTTGGCGCCGCCGACACGGCGGCTCTTCACTTCAAGCAGGGGCTTCGCATTTTCGACAGCCTTCTTGAAGAGCTTCAGAGCCTCGTCGCCACCTTTTTCCTGCAGGCGTGTCATGGACTCGTAGAAGATTCCTTCCGCGGTCGACTTCTTACCCTGCCACATCAGGGAATTCACAAATTTGGTGACCAGATCGGACCCGTAAACGCCGTCTGCTGCCACCGTCCGCTTTGCAATGTGTCCTTTTCTTGGCATCGCTCAGCCTCTTAACCCTTCTTGGGGCGCTTCGCGCCGTATTTCGAACGACCCTGCATACGATTCGCAACGCCGGTTGCATCGAGCGTTCCACGAATGACGTGGTAACGGACGCCGGGGAGATCCTTCACACGGCCGCCGCGAATGAGCACGATCGAGTGCTCCTGCAGGTTGTGGCCGACGCCAGGGATGTAGGTCGTAACTTCGATTCCGTTGGTGAGACGAACGCGGGCGACTTTGCGCAGCGCCGAGTTCGGCTTCTTAGGCGTCTGGGTATAAACACGGGTGCAAACGCCGCGCTTCTGAGGACAACCCTGCAGGGCGGGACTGGCCGTCTTGTAACGCGGCCGCGTCCGTCCACTTCGCACCAGTTGATTAAATGTCGGCACTCTTCGTCACTCCTTGGGCCGCAATTTGCCGCACAACGCTACAAGCGCGCGGCACGCTGCAGCGCCGATTCCGTTCTCCCGTTTCCGGGCTGACTGGCAATTCCGCCAGCCATACTTCTCCCGCGCGACAGCGCAGAAGAAAGTTCAGGTTTCCCGATCAGACTGAGGCCGGCGACGGTGACATCAGGCCCTCAACCAGGGAGATGATCCGTTTCGTCAGCTTTGCCCCACATAGCCTCCCGAGTATCCCTGTTGCCAGGGCGGGATGGTGTTCGCAGGGCGTTTTCAGCGAGGGCGTCCTCAGGCTATTGCTTTGCCGCCTGAGCACGTAACTTCAAAGCTCAGCCAACTTCTTGTTGGAGGTTTCGCGCACTCTAACGAGCGCGGCGGATGAACCACCACATACAGGCAAGCCAGACATAACTCGCGGAACCTTTCTAATATAGCAACCACCGTCAGAAATCGTCAACGGGTGCTTTTTGCATCAGAGTGTTGGTGGGTGGCGGAGCCTCGCTTGCCGAAACAATGGTCTGCCTCTACACTGAAAGTTTTCCAGAACATACATGCTCGCGCAAGGCGTTTGACCGAGCGCGGGGAGGATTCATGGGTCGTTGCGGTTCGGCGGTGTGTCTCATTACTCTTATAGCCTCCCTGTCCATGCTGGTCGCTTGCGGTAGCACTAGTTCCAGCAACACTCCGAATCCGCCGACGGTGCCCGCGGTTGTAACGCTCACGCCTTCTGGGCACAGCTCTATCGATATTGGTTCTCTCCTCAACTTCGCGGCCACAGTTCGTGACTCGACAGGAGGAGCCATCACAAGCGGGTTGACGATCGCATTTGCTTCCAGCAACCCGGACGTCCTCACTATTTCGAACTCCGGGGTGGCTTGCGCCGGGAAGTGGGATTCTTTATCGAATCCGATTGTTTGCACACCGGGCCCGGCCGGAACCGCGCTAGTGACGGCATCAGCCTCCGGCGTAAGCAGTTCGCCAACCACCATTTACGTCCACCAACACATTGATCACGTTGAAATAAAACCGATTAGTGTTTCTGGGACTGCGTTCCCGATCTGCTTTGCCCAAGATGAGACGTGGACCTACGAGGCCGCAGTTTTTGCCCGCGTTGGAACATCGCTGGTCGACATCACGCCAACGGTCGGACCATTAAATTGGTCCTCCGTGAACGTTGCAGTGGCAAGTTTGAACACTACGGCAAGTGACCTTCTCGGCAATCAGGTTCGAGCAACTTCGGTGGCGTCGGGAACAACGCAGATTTTCACGTCGGTGAGTGGAGTAAACAGCAATTCAGTACCTTTCAGAGCCTGCCTGATCAAGTCAATTGAGCTCACCGTTCAAAATGAAGGCACAACGTCGCTTACGCTGGCTTCGGGCAGCTCGAAAACGATTCAAGCAACGGTCACGGACGAGCTAGGAAATGAAGTAACAAAACCTCCTTTGACGTGGAGCAGCAGCAACATCGCGGTCGTGACGGTGCCGTCTGGAGCACAAAACAAGACGACGGCCACCATTTCTGCTGTCGGCGGGGGCGGCGCCACCGTGATTGCGTCATGCACGCCTCCGTCGTGCAACTCAGGAGTGTTTCCTAGCCAACCGATTTATCCGAAGCAGGTGATAAGCGTTGAAGTGACGCGCCCGACAACTCCGGTGGTACCGAGCGCATGGGTCACCAGCACACAGTGTGACCCGCCAGATAAGCCTCCCTTGTTCGATTGCGGAGCATTTATCACCCAGATCACTGGGACGGCCGACACACTTGGCTCGAGCTTTTTCCTGCCGAATCCGCCCAATTCGCTCGTCTTCGCGCCCGGCGGGGTCCGCGCATTTGCTGGGAGTCAGAACGGGCTCATGATTATCGACCCCGCGGGCACCACCGGTGCTGCGGCCCAGGTGGTTGCATCAGTCACGGGGAAGGTTCTTGCAGTTTCACGCGACGGCAGCCGATTGGTCGTTTCCGACCCAAATCCCCTACAGGGTGGACCAGGGCGAGCCTTCATCTACAACCAAGCCAACACGTCGGCTCCGCTGATCACGTTACAAATCCCGAACGCGGTTGCCGCCTCTTTTTCGCCCGATGGCCTGAAGACTTTCATTGTGTCGAACAGTGGTGGAACGGCGAGCTTATACGTGGCTTCGACTGTTGACGCGACGAAGGGTCCGATCTCACTGGCGCCAGTGACTGCCGCAACCGACGTTGCCTTCTCGCAATATGGCGCATTCGCACTTATCGCAGGAGCCCCACACAACATCGTTCCAGCGGTAACGTGCAGCGATTTGGTGATTCCTCCAGGTGTCTCAACCCCGGGAATACCGCTGTCGCTCACGGCCATCCCGGACGGGCGACATTTCCTTGCTCTTGATCCGCCGAACATCGACATCATCAATCAGAAAACCGTGGTGATTGGAGACACCTGTTCGGCATCAAGCGTCGACCTGGAGCTTGAATCGTCTACGAATCTTGGATTGGGAGATTTCACGCCGGTAACAATGCTGGTTTCCAGTGACGGCACTAAGGCTTACGTCGTGGCTCAGAACCTGAGCGGCGTATTGGTGTTCGACGTGGCAGGAAAGACGACGTCAGCGATACCACTGGTAGGCAACGTCAAACCACTTGGAGCGTCGCTCACGACGGATGGATCCAAGCTGTACGTCACTACCAAATGCGAGAACTTCGAGACCGAGGATCAAAACAATTTAGGCAAATGCCTTGATCCGACGCTGCACGTACTCGACACAATCGTCGGGACGGACGTTCAACAAATCACTTTCCAAAACAATTTTTGCTCCAACGTGGACAGCCAAGATCTCTTCTGCACTCCTGATTTGGTCGCGGTAAAACCGTAACGAGGCCTACTCCGGCAGAGTTTTGGAACGTGATGGCGGATGACGCGCAGTAGCAGGATGCGCCGTCAGGAAGCCTGGACTTCCAGATCTTTTCCGATACTGTCCAGGACGCCATTGATAAATGTCACGGACTCGGGTGACGAGTATTTCCGTGCGATCTCAAGCGCTTCATTGATCACGATGGCCTTCGGAGTTTCGGGATAGGCCAAAAATTCCGCCACTGCACTGCGCAGGACGTTGCGGTCCACGGCAGCCATCCTCTCCATGCGCCAATGTTGCGCGTGTTTCTCAATAATCTGGTTGATTTCGTCCGCCTTGTCGATTGCAACGCGAAAAAGGTCTTCCGCGAAACCTCGCACCTCTCCGGTAACGTTGTCGCGTTCGGCCCAGAACGTTCGGCGCACGTCGGCAGCAGGCTGTTTGCCCATATCGGCCTGAAACAGCATCTGCAATGCGAGTTCGCGTGATTTGCGTCGAGTGCCCATACAGGATTAATGCCTAGTGGCTGTTGTCAGTTTAGCTGATGAGGACTAGCCGCGACGCCTTGGCTTCGTTCGACCAGAAATACCTTTGCTCTTCTTCCGACCGGCAGAAGGAATCTGTTTCTTACTGACTGCTGACGGCGTACCGCTGACGGCTTGTTTCAAGTTTGCCATTTCGACCGCGGCGAGCGCCGCTTCGAACCCTTTGTTGCCCATTTTCAGCCCGGCGCGATCAATCGCCTGTTCGAGAGTGTCGCAGGTCAGAACACCGAATGCATGCGGCACACCCGTGTCCTGTGCCGATTGCCCAATCCCCCGCGTGACTTCGTTCACGATCACGTCATAGTGCGCGGTGTCCCCGCGAAGCAGACACCCGATGCAAATGATCGCGTCGTACTTCCCGGTCTCGGCGAGGGTGCGGGAGGCAGAAGGAATTTCGAAGGCGCCGGGAACGCGAACGAGTTTTATGTTTGTTTGCTTTGCGCCGGAGCGCAACAATCCATCGCAGGCACTTAGAAACAGGCGCTCGGTAATAAATGAATTGAAGCGAGACACAACAATGGCAAAGCGCCTGCCGCCGGCGTTCAGTGACCCCTCCATCGCCTTGATCTTCGGCTGGGGTATGCTTTTGACTCCATCGTTTTTGCTGTTCTTACTCGTGACTTCTCCGTTGTGAGTCTCAGATTTCGAGAGTTCCCGTCGCGAGGGCAGGCTTCACTTTCCTTTGAACTGCGCAGCTCGCTTTTCGAGAAAGGCCGTGGTCCCTTCCGTCTTGTCCTCAGTCGCGCAGCAGACTCCGAACAACACGGCCTCAAGATACAACCCCTCAGACAGCGTCATCTCCATCCCTTTGTTGACCGCCTCCATGGCGTATTGCACGGCGAGAGGAGCATTCGCGATGATCTTCGCAGCGATCGCTTCGGCACGCGGAATGAGTTCTCCGAGCGCGGTCACTTCGTTGACCAGTCCGATCCGATGCGCTTCCTCCGCTGGGATCATTTCGCCCGCCAGTACTAACTGCATAGCGATTCCCTTGCCGACCAATCGTGGAAGGCGCTGAGTTCCGCCGTAGCCGGGAATGATTCCAAGCTTCACTTCAGGCTGTCCAAGTTTCGCGTTCTGGCTCGCCAACCGCATCGTACATGCCATGGCGATCTCGCATCCGCCGCCGAGGGCGAAGCCATTGATACACGCAATAACGGGCTTCCCGAGATTCTCGATCAGGTTGAGGACGGACTGCCCCTTGTGCGTGTACTCCTTCGCTGACACGGCATCATGCTTCGACAGTTCGGCAATGTCGGCACCGGCGATGAATGCCTTCTCGCCCGAGCCCGTCAGAATAACGACTCGAACTCCCGCATCCTTCTTAATGTCATGAAACGCCGCACGGAGGTCCTCCATGGTCGCCATGTTGAGCGCGTTTAGCACCTTGGGGCGATTGACCGTGACGTAGGCGATGGAGTTCGTTTTCTCAACCAAAATGTTTTCGTAAGCCATGATTGCCTTTCGTTAATTCGGTGAAGCTTCAACCCTTCTCGAATCACCCGAAGGTTGACCGTAGCTGCGAACACCACGAATCCAGTAAAAAATCAGTAGCGCGATGGTTACCAGCGGCAATGCGATGTCTGTGGCGTCGCTGTTGGCCCACCCATCATCGATCAAGCTGTAAAGCAGCGCGACGGTCACCCCAAGGTTGACCAGAAAACCAAGCCACCACCCCCACCGCCGGGCCCTCCACAAACCGAGGACGGACACAAGATAAAGGAAAGCGATCGGAGCGAAGATCCCAGCCGCGATGACCAAACCGTGTGCGGCTTCAGCTCCATCCTTTTCGCTCAATGTTTCGGGCGAACGAGCAAGCCAAAGTAAGTAAATTGCTAAACCAAACAGCCCCAGCGCCAGTAGCGACTGAACTACGATTATCGTCGTTACCCAAACGGGACGCTTCATAGCATCCGATAACTCCAGAACTTCCCGCTTCAGAACTTGCCCGCTACCGGCTTTTCCGGGTTCGCGTAATCGTAAAAGCCTTTGCCCGACTTGCGACCATACCATCCTGCCATCACCAACCGTTTTAAGAGCGACGGCGATGCGAAGCGGCGTTCTTTGAATTCGTCGTACATCACGTGAGTAATGTAGTAGGTAGTATCGAGGCCGACGAAGTCGAGCAGAGTAAAAGGCCCCATCGGATACCCACAACCCAGCTTCATTGCGTTATCGATGTCTTCGATGGACCCAACACCCTCTTCATAAGCGCGGATTGAATCCAGCAAATATGGGACAAGCAAGCGGTTCACGATGAAGCCGGTCTTGTCGGAAGTCCGAACCGGCACCTTGCCCAGCTTTTTTGCGAATTCGTAGGCTGCGTCGAATACATCGGGGGCGGTGGCGATTGTCTTTACGACCTCGACTAACTTCATCAGCGGCACTGGATTGAAGAAGTGCAGGCCGATGAACCGCTCCGGGCGCTTGGTCGCTGCCATTAACTCAGTCACGGAAATAGACGAAGTGTTGGTTGCGAAGATGGCCTCTTTTTTCACGATTCCATCGAGCGAGTCGTACATGTCTCGTTTCTGCTGGACGTTTTCGATGATCGCCTCGATCACGATGTCGCAGTCGGCAAGGTCCTGCCGGTTGGTTGTCGGCTTCAATCGTGCGAGGGACTCGTCTTTCTGTTTGGCAGTGATTCCACCTTTTTCCGGGGGCCGCTCGGCGAACTTCGCCAACGACTTTTGGATTCCAGCAAAACCTTTATCGAGATATTTCTGATCGACTTCGAGCACCGTGACGTCGAATCCAGCCATCGCTGCCACCTGCGCAATACCCGAGCCCATCAGCCCACAGCCCAGAACGCCCACTTTTTTTATTTCCATGCGAGTCCTTTGCTAAACAGCAATTTGCGCTTGTCAATTTTCGAATTGTCGAAGCATGAGGGCGGCGCCAAACGTTTCAATTGACAATTGACAATTGAAAAATCAAAACTTCTCAATGAAAGCTTTCCACCACCATCGCGATTCCCTGCCCACCGCCAATGCACGCAGTCGCGAGACCGTATTTCTTTTTTCGTCGCCGTAGCTCATAAAGAAGAGTAATCACCAGTCGCGTGCCAGTCGCGCCGAGGGGATGTCCCAGAGCAATCGCGCCTCCGTTCACGTTTACCTTCTCGCGATCCAGTCCTAACTCTTTTTCGACCGCCAGATATTGCGCCGCGAATGCCTCATTGACTTCGATCAAATCGATGTAGTCCAACGTCAGGCCTGCGCGCTGTAAGGCAACTTTCGTTGCGGGCACAGGCCCGCGGCCCATCAATTTCGGATCCACGCCCGCGATGCCCCAATTCACGATCCGCCCCAGCGGGTTAAGACCACGTTTCCCGGCGTCTTCTAACGACATCACGACAACCGCAGCACCGCCGTCAACAATTCCGCTGGCGTTTCCAGCCGTGACCGTTCCGTTCTTCCCGAAGGCGGCCTTCAACTTTGCCAAGCCTTCCATCGTGGTTTGTGGTCGCCGATGGTCATCCTCGGCCAGCATCTCTCCGGTTTGCTCGCCCTTGTGATTCTTCAGCGCGACCGGCACAAGTTCTTCCTGAATCCGTCCTTCTTTGTATGCAGCGTCTGCGGCCTGCTGCGACCGCAGCGCAAACTCGTCTTGTGCTTGCCGCGTAATCCCTTGTTGTTCGCCATACAACTCGGCGGTGTTCGCCATGTACAGACCACAGTAAGAATCGAGCAATGCGACCATCAGCGAGTCTTCGAGCTTGCCGCCGGGCGCGAGGGTGAATCCATCTCGCCCACGAATGACAAACGGCGCCTGGGACATGGCCTCCATACCGCCAGCTACGACGATCTTGGCTTCATCGGTTTGAATCATCTGGGCGGCGCTGACGATCGACTGCATTCCCGAACCGCATAGCCGGTTCACCGTCAGTGCCGGCGTCTCGATCGGCAGTCCGGCACGCAATCCCACGTGACGTGCTCCATACAGCGCATCTCCGGATGTCTGCTGAGCGTTTCCGAAAACAGCGTGATCAAATTCCTCAGAATTAATTCCCGAGCGCTCGATGGCGCCTTTGGCGGCCACGGCGGCCAGTTCTTGGGCCGTAAAATCTTTGAGTTTGCCGCAATAGCGGCCAAAGGGCGTACGCGCCCCACTGACAATGGCAATGTCCCCTGGCTTGAGCATGAGTTCCTTACAGCAAGATTAGTTTCGCGCTAAGACCAAACTGTAAAGGATATCAGTCGCCAAACCGCCTGCGCCACTGGCGGGCGAATTCGACGTAAGTGACGTTTCTGGTGTGGGAATGGCGGTTGTTCTAAGCCACTGCAGCGGCTGTGAGATTTGCAGGCTGAATCACTACTTTTCCGACACCTTGCGATACTGCGGCATCAAGGCCTTGCTCCGCGCGGTTGATTACTTCGGTGACGATGTCGACGGCGTCGTACTGCTGACGAATCACAGCTTCGGCCAATCCTGCATTAAAGCTGACCGACTGGTCTTTACCGGGCAATTTCACTTCCGCCAACAGCTTACGAAGCTTTTCGAGCGCCAGCATCGCTTCCTTCTCGGCGGTTTCGCCAAGGATGATCGCAATCGTGGTCGTGCCATAGCGAAACGCCAAATCGTTGGTCCTGATGTTCGATGCGAACAGGTGTCCGACTTGTTCCATCATGGACGTGACCGCCGCCTCGCCGTACTCCTTGACCATAGCGCTGCCTTTTCCAAATTGTGCGAGAAGAATCGTCAGAGCCGAGCCTTGCTGCATCGCGCGCCGAGTCTCTGCTTGCAGCAGGTCTAGGTATGAGGCACGTTTGAGTAGCCCTGATTTCTCGTCGGTAACCGAAAGATTTTTGACCAGCCGTCGCAACCCGGCATTGTTCAGGGCGATGACAGCTTGGTCACACAGCGTTTTAAGAACCACCATGTCGGAGGAATGCCACCCACGCACCGTGTCGTGTGCAAGCAGCAAGATTCCTACCGGTTCCTCGCCGTCGGCCAATGGCAGAGCAAGAAGGGACGCGACTCCCAATTCGGCGACTGCCTGCTTTGCAGCTTGAAGTTCGGGGGCAACCATCGCGTCCGTAATCAAAAGTGAACCGCGGCTGATAGCAAGATCCTGGACAAGAGCAGCAATGCTCGCGAGGGATGCTGGAGAGCCGGGCGCGACACCTTCGCCAGTAGACTCCTGCACGGCCGTTGGAGGCAGGCCGGGGCGCCGCATCGCGGCGATGCAGCGTGTCACTTTCCAGTGTGTAGCGATCTCATTGACTGCTGTTCGCAGGACCGCATCGGCATTGCTCTGATGATAAAGCTTGCGAGTAATCTCTGCGACGCGCGTTAAATTACTGACGTCGGTAGTCTCAGACGACTGAATTGGCGCAGGCGCCGGTGGCGATGGCGGTTGAGGAGCGCTCGCCGCCGCGGGTTGTGCGTTTGTGTTCGAAGCGGTTCCACGGCGTGTAGACATTCCTGCGGCGATGTAGAGTCGCTGTAGATCTTCGTTTCGTTCTTCCTCGCGCGGAAAAAGCTCCTGAATTCGTTGCAGCCGCTCGATCGCTTTTGATCGCATGCCGTACTGCACCAATATTTCGGCTTGCAGCATGAGGTCTTGTAATGCCCCGGCACCTAGCGTGGGCTCTTCGTTATGACTGTTCTTGGAGGGTTCCGGTGTTCCCTTATTCAGTGGCGTGAAGCGGGTCGCGATCACGCGGAAACGTTGTTCGTCGATTTTTCCTCGCAACTGTTCTAACCGCTTATGGTGTCCGGGCTCGTAGGGATCGACTTCCGCGGCACGGTCTAGGCACTCGCCTGCCTTTTCATAATTGGACAGCCCGATGTAAAGGTCGAAAAGTTTAAGAAGAGTTTGCGAGTAGTCGGTTTCTCGATTCGAAGAGTTGAACAGTTCGCTCAGAAACTCCAGCAAGTCTGGCGAGGCACGGTGATTCGCGACAATGTCCTGCATGAGTGCCACGAACGAACGTCGCTCACCGCGTCGCCGCTGAAACTGTTCCAGTTTGCGAGCCAGCTCTGCGGCTTCCTTATCGAGTTCTGAATCAACCATGGCGCCGATCAGGTCGGCCACCTGTTGCACGCGCGCAGGATTCTGTTCGAACAGCTGCCACAATAGCGGCTCTGCTTCGACCAAGCGGTTCGCAGCGATCAGAGCTTTCGTATAGCTATCGCGAAGCTCGAGGGATGGGCTGCCAGCTTGAATGTGGGGCTCAAAAATAAAAATGGCTGCCCCGACTTCACCTTGGACTAACAGGCTTCGTCCGTATGCCAGCGCAATCTGAGGATCGGACGGATCTTCCGTGTACGCGCGCTCCACCCAAGTTGCCGGATTGGTCCCACTCGCTTCCGCAAGTTGCGCAACTCGTAAAAATGCTGCGGCGGCGCCCTGGCTGTCACCCACTTCAGAAGACAACTCTCCTAATCTCAGAAAGTTCTGCTGCGTGGGCTCCAGCGCAACCAATCGTTTTAGGACGGGGAGTGCTTCATCTTTCTTGCTCTGCCGAGTGAGATCCTCTAGCGCATTTTCGTAGGTGCCGATTGCGAGTTTTTTGTTGGAGTTCTCCAGCAGCTCGCCGAAACGGATTTTCTGCTGCGATGTGGGATTCCCATACCGCGCCAGCTTCTTGTAGGTCAGGCTGGCACGCGTTGCGTCGCCGCCTTGCATCTGCCGTTCAAACAACTCGCCTAGCAGCCGAACCGCTTGGCCGTTTCGGTTCAAAGAAAGGCAAAGGTCCGCAGACAGTTGCCGGACGTTGTCGTTCTCTGGATCTTCCAGCAATATTTGGAGATATTCTTCGAGCGCGTCTTCCGTTTTGCCGCGTTGCAGCAGCTTTTCAGCGCCGGCAACCCGACGCGCAATCTCGGCCCTCTTGGATGGATCAGCCATGAACGGTAACAGGGACAGTAACCCGCTTCCGATTCTAGGTTGGGCCCATACCCTCAGCAACGCAGTAACGGGCACCCGCGATTACGAAGGTCATCCGTACCTCCCCAACCTCCTCAGGCGCCCAGTTTGGGTTTCCCCACATTTTTCTGATATACGAGCACGATGCCTTCTGAGCAAGAAGTCACGCACGAGCAAGGACTTCGCCACCAACTGAGCGCGGGGCAAATGGCCATGGTGGCCGTGGGCGGCTCGATTGGCACCGGGCTCCTGCTTGGCTCAGCACCCGCAATCGGGCTGGCAGGCCCTGCCGTCATCCTCAGCTTCTTGCTCGCCGCCTTCATTAACTGGACGGTCGCTCTTGCGCTGGGCGAACTTGCTTGCGCACACCCCGCCGCCGGCTCGTTTGGTGTGTACGGCGACCTCTACTTGAATGATTGGGCTGGCTTTCTATCGCGCGGCGGCTATTGGGCGGCAATTGCCGTCTCGATCGGCGCCGAGATGGTAGCAGCCACGGTGTACATGGCGCGCTGGTTTCCGCAAATCAACGCCATCGTTTGGATTCTGATCTTTTCGCTCGGGCTGTTACTAGTCAACTTTCGCGGCGTCGGTTCCTACGGTCGATTTGAATTCTGGTTCGCGATGATTAAGGTCGTGACCATTGCTGCGTTCATCGTTCTCGGTGCTGCATTGTTAGTAACCGGCAAAGTGGCACCGCAATATGTCGTCAACGGTGGATTTTTTCCTCGCGGTTATTTGGCGCCACTGCTCGCGATGACGTTTGCTGTTTACACATTTGGCGGGATCGAGTTCGTTGCGGTCACATCGGGCGAGTCGCGCTCGCGAAACGACGTTGCAAAAGCGGTGCGGCTCACGTTCGGAATGTTGTTTTTCTTGTATATCGGAGCAATGGCAATCCTGGTTGGGATCTTGCCGTGGAATCATGCGGGCGTAACCGAAAGCCCCTTCGTCACTGTCTTTCGATCCGTCAATTTGCCGGCTGCGAGCCATGTAATGAACTTCGTCGTCCTCACTGCGGCGCTTTCAGGGGCTAATGCGGCACTCTACGTATCTTCGCGGATGCTCTTCTCGATGGGCCGCAACGGCTGGGCGCCTGCTGCTTTGGGAAAGCTCAATTCGCGCGGCTCTCCCAATCTTGCGTTGCTTGTCTCTTCTTATGGAATAGTTGTGGCAATTGTTCTCACTAAGTGGGCGCCTGCCGATGCCTTTGAGTTCATCCTGCGTGCAGCATTTTTTGGAATGATTCTGTCCTGGATTGTGTCTTTGGCAGCTCACATTTCATTTCGAAGACGAACCTCGCCCGAGGAGATTGCCGCACTTCCGCTTCGCTCCCCCTTAGGTGCTGCGGGGTCGGCGATCGGTCTTGCGGTCGTCTGTGGTGTCGTCCTGAAAGGGTGGTACGACTCCCGCATCAACCTGGTTAGCGGTGTCGTGTACCTGATCTTTCTCACAGCGGCATATTTCATTATTAAGGCCACACGGAAAACGGGGTAGGCGGCGCATTTCGGACGCGGAATTCCACGTAAATCTTGAAAGTCTGAAACTCCATTCCACCTTTACAATGTGACCATGACCGACGAACTCCTGCGCTACCGCCCTGAGTTCCCCATCCTCGAGCGCACCACCTACATGATCAGCAACTCGCTGGGCGCCATGCCTCGGGCCGTGTACGACGCATTAAAGGGCTATGCGGATACGTGGGCAACCCGTGGTGTGCGCGCATGGGAAGAGACGTGGTGGATGCTAGCCTCCGAAGTCGGCGACGAAATTGGTGCGCTGATGAATGCACCTAAGGGGTCGGTCTCCACGCACCAAAACGTCACAACATGCCAGGCAATCATTGCGTCCTGCCTGGATTTCTCAGGCAAGCGGAACAAGGTGGTTTACACCGATCTCAACTTTCCGTCCGTTATGTATTTCTGGGAAGCGCAGCACACCAGCGGTGCACGAGTGAACATGGTCAAGACGGATGACGGCATTCACGTCCCAACCGAGCGCTTACTCGATGCCATCGACGAGAACACCCTCGTCGTCCCCATCTCGCATGTCATCTTTCGAAGCTCCTACATCAATGACGCGCAAGCAATCATCGAGAAGGCACATCGAGTCGGAGCCTATGTGGTACTCGACACCTTTCAATCACTCGGAACTGTTCCGGTCGACATTCAAGCGTTGAATGCCGATTTTGCCACCGGCGGGGTGTTGAAGTGGCTTTGCGGGGGACCCGGCGTCGCTTACCTCTATGTGCGCCCCGATCTTGCGCCCAAACTCGCACCTCGATTTACTGGATGGCATGCGCACGAACAACCGTTCTCATTCGAACCGGGGCCCATTCGCTATACCGACTCCTCCTACCGTTTCTTGAACGGAACGCTTCACGTCCCGTCGCTCGAAGCGGCGCGCCCGGGCGTACGCATAATTAATGAAGTAGGAGTCGAGAAAATCCGTACCAGGTCCAAGCAACATACTGCGAAGCTGATTGCGCTAGCCGACAAACATGGGTGGCAGGTGAATACGCCGCGCAATCCAGAGCTGCGAGGCGGCACGGTCTCGATCGAAATGCCGGACGCACCGGAGGTTTGTCGCGAACTCCTCAAGCGCGACATCCTCGTGGACTACCGACCGAAGGCTGGCGTGCGATTCTCGCCGCACTTCTACAACACCGAGGACGAGATTGACACAGCGATCACGGCTGTCGAGGCGATTCTGAAGGAGAGACACGTCGCGGTCTGATATCAGAACTCCTATGAAGACTTCGCTGTCAATCATCGCGATCGTACTGTGTACCGCTGCGTTCGCCAGTGCGCAAGAGGCGGACTGTCCGAAGGCAATCAAGGTTCATCAGACAATCGACGCGACTCCACAAGGCTGGACGGCTGACACCGATGGGTCCGATCACATTCTGGCAGGCGTCACTTTCTTTAGCGGGCCACCTGAGGAAAAAGCCAGCCTCGTGTACGACAACTGGAAAAAGCGAGATGGCTTGGCCTACGCAGTTTGGAATTTCCACGACTCAACCCACCGCATCTGGCTTTCGTGCCGATACGCGAATACCGATGTTGTGCTGACAAAAGAATTGCCAGAGAAGATTTCTCAGTGCAACGTGATCTACAATCCAAAAACACAAGTCGCCGGACTGCCTGAGATTCGCAACATGACTTGCCACTGAAGACACTCCTGGTTCTCGGCTCGTCGTTGACTCTGAAGAAAGTGTTCCGTACACTGAGCCGCCTTTTCAGTTTTGGTGAGAGGTTCGATGGCTCGCGCAAACAACCGTGTCCCGCTCGCAAGACGACACTCGTCGATGAGATTCTCGAGATGGATCGCACGCACATTCACGCTCGCGACCCTCTTGTTTCTGGCGCCACGCATGGAGTGCCAGTCACCGAACGCCAATCCCGTTGCAGGAAATCCGGACGCCATCAAAGAAGGAACTTCTCTTTTCCGATCGAATTGCTCTCCGTGTCATGGTCTCAATGCCCGAGGCGGAGGCCGTGGTCCAGATCTCACGACGGGCCGATGGATACATGGATCAAGCGATGACCAGATATTTCATACGATCACTGGCGGTGTCCCCGGTACCGACATGCCAGCAAATGATCTTCCGGAATTAGAAGTGTGGGCGATCGTGGCGTACCTTCGCACCCTGGCTCCGGCCGTCCAGGCATCGGCAGCTGGTGATGCGGCGCGTGGTAACAAGATTTTCTGGGAGAAGCTCCCATGCTCACGCTGCCACATGGTCAACGGCAAAGGCGGAACACTGGGGCCTGAACTGTCCCGGACTGGAACCTCGCGGTCTGATGCGTATCTCGTCGAATCCATTCGGGAGCCGAACAAGGATTTGACCCGCTATCCTCGCGATCCAAATAACAGCTTCGGGCCTACTCTCGTCTACGATACTGTCGTCATCGAAACCACGGATGGAAAATCGCTTCGTGGCGTCGCGAAGAATGAAGACACGTTCTCCATACAGCTGCTCGATATCGAACAGCAATTGCATCTCTTCCAGAAAAAGGACCTGAAGTCCATCTCGCACGAACGGAAGTCGCTGATGCCCGCGTATTCCGAAAAAATACTCAGCCCAACAGATTTGCAAGATCTGGTCGCATATCTACAGACGCTGCGTGGCGATCAAGGGACCCTATGAAGAAAGCACTTCTGCTGTTCAGCGCTCTCGTGGCGCTCCATATGAGCGCATATTCTCAGGTGACGTTCGAACGCATTGTGGGTGCAGCGGATGAACCGCAGAACTGGCTCACCTACTCTGGGCGCTATTCGGGATGGCGGTACAGCACTCTTGATCAGATCAATACTTCGAATGCGAATCGTCTCACCATGCAGTGGGCTTTCCAAACCGGGGGCATGGGGGAGTTCGAAACGACGCCGATCGCGGTGGACGGTTTTCTTTACGGAACGGGCCAGAACGATCGTGCGTTCGCAATCGACGCTCGCACAGGACGTGCCATATGGCGATACGAGCGGACTCTCCCGCAGCAAGTACGACCGTGCTGCGGGCGCGTCAACCGAGGATTCGCCATGCTCGGCAACAAACTCTTTATGGCGACGCTCGACGCGCACGTGATCGCTCTCGATGCGAAGAGCGGGAACGTCGTATGGGACACAACCGCGGCTGATTACAAAGAAGCGTACACATTCACCGTTGCACCTCTAGCCGTGAAGAACGAAATCATCGTCGGTGTCTCGGGCGGGGAATACGGAATTCGTGGCTTCATCGACGCCTACGATGCCGATACAGGACGCCGGCTCTGGCGTTTCGATACGGTTCCCGGTCCTGGTCAGCCGGGGCATGAAACTTGGGATGGCGACTCTTGGAAGAGCGGCGGCGCGCCCGCATGGCTCACGGGCTCGTACGATCCCGAACTTAACTTGATCTACTGGCCAACCGGAAATCCGTCGCCGAGTAACTACGGCGGCGAACGAAAAGGGGACAACCTCTACAGCAACTCGATGCTCGCCCTCGACGCGGACACAGGAAAACTTCGCTGGCACTACCAGTTCACACCGCACGATTTATATGACTACGACGCCACTCAGATCCCCGTACTGATTGATACGGAATGGGAGGGCCGTCCGCGCAAACTGTTGGTACAAGCTAATCGTAACGGCTTTCTTTACGTCCTTGACCGCACGAACGGGCAATTCCTATCTGCGAAGGCATTTGGCAATGTGACGTGGGCGAACGGCATCGCGCCGGATGGGAAGCCAATCGTCAACTCAGAAGCGATCCCCGACGCAACGGGTAAACGTGTTTGTCCTGGGGCGATCGGGCTCACAAACTGGTTCTCACCCTCTTACAATCCGCAGACCAAGCTGCTGTATGTGGCGACGACCACGGAATGCGACATATTCACCAGTTCGCCGCAACAATTTCGCGCAGGCCACGACTTTCTTGGCAGCATTTACGTTCCGGATCCCAAGGAACGGCCCTCCGGTTCTCTCAAAGCACTCGATCCGCTAACCGGATCTGAAAAATGGGAGTTCAAATACTTCAGCAATCCGAATGCAGGCGCGCTCTCGACTGCGGGAAGCGTGGTCTTCGCAGGAGAATCAGACGGCAACTTCATCGTACTTGACGCGCACACTGGGAAGGACCTTTGGCACATTCAACTTGGTGCGGCCGTATATTCAACGGCGATCACTTATCGTCTTGATGGTCGGCAGTACGTCGTTATTCCGTCGGGCACTACGCTTTTTGCCTTTGCACTCCCAAAAGCATGAATGTCATGGGACTGCTTTCGTTGAGACCCTTTCCGTTACTTCCGTAAGCATTCATTAGGCGTTTTCTGCTGCTCCCAATCCGACTGGTAGCTACCCTCGAGACAGGGCGCGGTGTGCGCTGAGTCCGTGCCTAGCCCACTTTGTGCTAGCTTTCGCGCTTCTAATCTCGGACGTTGGACCGCTGCTATGGGGCTTAGTTCCTATGGCGGCCGGCTTATATTTTTTTGCCCGCGGATTTGGCGTTCTCGCTCGCCGGCGTTTAATAACAAGCACTCCACAATCGAAGATTCGCAGTGCTGCAGTTGGACTGGTGGAAGTCAGCGGACTCGCGGTGGGCCCACATACCGTGCATGCTCCGATCAGCGGGCTGCCCTGCTTCTACTATCGAACCATCGCTTGGGAGCATAAAGATTCTGGCAGGAGCAACGACTGGCAAAAGGTCGCCGAGGAGATACTCTATCTCCCATTTTTTCTCGATGACGGCACCGGGAAGCTTCTAATCGATCCTCGGGGAGCGGAACTCGACCTACATCGCGACGTCCGCCACGAGTTTAGCGACTCAATTTTCTCGTCAGCAGATGCCGTTCCCGACAACGTCCGGAATTTCTTGCTGCGTCATGGCGTTTCTTCCGACAACAAAGTGCGTGTAGAGGAGTTCTGCATCAAGCCGAAGAATGCATTGTTCATCGTTGGCACACTCGCTGAGAATCCCCAATACCGAGGGAAGCCTTCGGCGAGCGGTCAATCTCCCATTGCAGTGCACCGAGTAACGGTGACCGAACACACATCAACGCCACCCGAAGTGATTTATATCTCGCCAGCGACCACACCCGCATCGTCCATGCAAATGACGCAACAGGAAAAAGTTGCCGCAGCGCTATTGAAGGCGGGGATCACGAAGCCAGCAGCATGGGAAGCCGCGGGTCTTTCCCCATCGTCGGTTGCTGTGGAAACAGCTCCGCTCGCAGGCCCATCTTCACAAGAAGCTGGCCTCACACTTCCTACCGAGGATGCTCGGGCGACGCAACAATTCGATCTTGAGCCGCCAGTTGTGTTGATGAAAGGTAGGAATGACAAGACCCTTCTCATCTCATGGCGCAGCGAAAGAGCATTGGCAAGGTCGCTCGCCTGGAAGTCGGTGTTCATGCTGTCAGGCGGACCCGCATTGATCCTGATGGGTGTGTATTTTCTCTTGGCCCGAATGCAGTGGTTGTAGCCCAAAGCCAGCAGGGTTCAAGATTTAGCAAGCGACAAGACCAACCGCAATATCCAAACCGCCCGATTTGCTGCATGTCCAGTACATATTGTCATTGCCCGCACCACCTTACTAACCACATAGCACTGAGGTGTCTCACGCCCGTGTCGCCTCGTCCAGTAGAATGTCGTCCGTGAGCGACGCCGTTCGAATCGGCATTCTCGGGGACTTCAATAAGGAATTTCGATCGCATCATGCCACCAACGATGCGATTCAGTACGCTGCGCGCAAGTTGCAAATGCAGGTGGAGTCGCAGTGGGTGCCAACGCCAACCTTAGTCGAATCCGAAGCGGCGAAGCGATTGGAGTCGTTCGACGGTCTTTGGGCTTCTGCCGGCAGTCCCTACAAGAGTTTTGACGGCATGCTGAACGGCATTCAGTTCGCGCGCACACGTGACTGGCCCTTTCTCGGAACTTGTGGGGGATTTCAGTACACGCTCATCGAGTGTGCGCGCAATGTGATCGGTATCAAGGACGCCGATTCTGCGGAAAACAACTCTGGATCGAAAAACATCGTGATCTATCCGGTGGCGTGTGCTGTCCCGGACCGCCGTAAGAACGCGCCGAAACTCTCGGGAGTGGTGCCGGAAATCCGGTTGCGCCCGGGTTCCTACCTACAGAGTTTTTACGGTAAAGACGTGGTCGAAGAAGAGTTTTTCTGTAATTTCGAAGTTAATCCGGATTTCGAATGGGCATCGATAGAAGCAGGGTTCCCGATTGCCGCACGCGGATCTTCTGGTGAAGTTCGTGCGATTGAATCTCCCACTCACCGTTTCTTTGTCGCAACACTCTTTCAACCACAGCTTGCATCAAAGCCCGACCAACCCCATCCCCTGGTAATCGCGTTTCTTCAAGCCGCCGCGGACTGGGGACGGAAGAAGTTAGACGACAGCATTCTGGCGTGACCTTCAGACGTTATTTCCCGAAGAGATTTGTGCCAACAATCGTCTTTTTATTCACTGCGATTCTGCTGGCACAAAAACCAGCGGAATCGTAGACCATCTTGTTGTTTACAAGAGCCAGCATAAGCTCGTTCTCCTATCGCGAGGGAAGGAGGTTCGGTCCTATAAGATCGCGTTGGGCGCCGACCAGGTCGGACCAAAGACTCGCCAGGGAGACCACAGAACGCCGGAGGGCTCCTACATCCTCGATGCGCGAAATCCTGCCAGCCACTTCTACAAGGCATTTCGCATTTCGTATCCCAATTCAAAGGACACGGCCAATGCCAGAAAGCTTGGAGCGAGTCCCGGCGGCGACATCATGGTGCACGGTTTAGCAAAGGAATATGCGTGGGTTGGAAAATCACACGCACTCCACGATTGGACTGACGGGTGCATCGCTGTCACAAATGAAGAGATGGATGAACTTTGGAAAAGGGTTCCAGTCGGTACGCCAATCGATATCAAGCCCTGATCTGTCCGTCATGCTCTTGACTTCCATTCCCTTCGGGCTTAGCCTGCTTCGGCAGCTGGTTTTGTAGAGGTAGGTTTCTCCAACAGGTGCAACAGCGGAGCTTTTCCCCAGCCGCTCACCTCGCCTCCAGCGTCGGGCCCTCGTTTCGCATATTCAACCTCAACGCTACTCCTCCGTGAAGGGAGAAACACACCATGGGTGCAATGGATGTTCTCGTCAATGAAGTTGACAGCAAATTTGGACTAGGCGCGGGCAAAGCCGGCTCCTTACTCACCGCAATTCTTTCACTCATCCAGGAACAAAGCGGCGGTCTTGCAGGTTTTCTGGATCGCTTTCGCAGCGCTGGCCTCGGCGATATGGTTTCGAAATGGCTGAGCGGTGGCCCGTCGCAACCTCTCAGTTCTGAAAGTCTTCAAAGCGCGCTCGGACAAAACACGCTTTCCAGCATTGCCTCCCGCACCGGGTTATCTCTTTCCACGGCCACGTCCGCACTGGGTTTTATGCTGCCTAAGCTGATTCAAACTCTCGCTCCCGGCGGCGCCATTCCTACTCGTTTACCATCCGATGCTCTTTCTTATCTCACGGGCGCAACCGGTATGGTTACCGCCGGAGCAAGACAGGCCGTTCACGCCGCGGAACAGAGCGGGCTCCGCCGATGGCTATGGCCGATTGTTGCGCTCATCGCGGCGCTTCTTCTCTTCGCATTCTGGCCCAAGAGCCGGCCTGCTACCACCGCGTTCAACGCCGATGAACAGATTCGCATTGCTTCGGAGAAAGCTTCCGCAGCCCTGGCAGCGCTCAAACCGGGATACGCGCCGCAAGAGTTGGTCAGCGCAATGAACCTGGAAATCATTAACTTCGCAACGGGAAGCGCTGACATTCCTCAAAGCAGCCAACCATTTCTGAATAGGGCCGCCGAGGTTATCAAGACTGGGCCGAACACCGCGGTCATCGAAATTGGGGGCCATACCGACAACACCGGCGATGCCAGTGCGAATCTGGCCCTATCACAACAACGCGCAGATGCCGTTCGCAATTACCTTGTTCAACAAGGCGTCGCAGAGACGACATTGAACGCAAAAGGCTATGGTGACACCAAACCAATCGCTAGCAACGACACGGACGAAGGTCGCTTCCGTAACCGTCGCATAGAGTTCGCCGCTCGTTAACCTTTGCTCTCACGCTTCTCGCTTTTAGTTTCTTCTCCTCGCGGCGATGGACCACGCATCCATCGCCGGTATTTTTTTGCGCGCAGTCGTGGCCTGTGCCTCAAACACGATCAGCCGACGCGCATTACCATTGACCAGCAACTAAGAGCATTTTGACCCGCGTCTCGATCAGCGATAGTTCTAGTTACAGCAAAACTTCTCCATGCGTCGATCGATTACAGCTTTCGCCTGGCTTCGCGATCTTGCCATCGTAGTGATGTTTATCGGCGGAATCGATCTTTTCCGCTCCGAGCCGCGCGTCGGCGTATTGATGATCCTGACGGCAGGGATCGTCTTCATCGAACGCGTCCTGTGGTCCTGGTACCTTCTGAACTTGCGGGACGAAACCCCTAAAAACTAACTGGCGCCATTCTCATAAATTGGCATCCCGATGCGGGATGTGCGATTCTTCCCAAACCGCAAGACTGTTGCTCATTTTCGGGGAGGACGCATGCTACGTAAGCTTGGCACGATCTTGTTCTTGACTGGATCGATTTCTGCCTTTGCTGCCGACAAAATTCAATCACTCAATCTCAAAGTCGGCCTGTGGGAGGTCACTCACACAACATCCTTGACCGGCACTCCGCCGATTCCTCCTGAAATGCTTGCGAAAATGACGCCCGAGCAGCGTGCGAAATTTGAGGAACGCATGAAAGCGCGAGCAGCCGCTCCACCAAAAACTCACACCGAAAAAAGCTGCATCACGCAAAAAGATCTGGATAAAGACACCCTGTTTAGCGATGACGACGACAAATCCTGTACGCGGAGCGTCATCTCCTCCACAAATACAAAGCTCGAGATGCGCGTGGAATGCCAGGAAGATGGAACGAAACGAACCGGAAGCTTCAAGCTAGAGGCTGCTACGCCTGAGAGCGTCAAAGGCTCAATGCAGATGGTCGCGTCGAACGATGAACAGGCAATGAATATAAATTCTACCTTTACAGCGAAGTGGGTGGGCGCAGCTTGTGGAGATGTGGAGTAGAGTCGTCTCGCACGACGGTCGAATTCGCTCACGGTGACCGCGTGTCGCGCGAACGTTTATTTCATGAGGTCGCAGTTCTCGACGCACTTGACCGTCTGCAATTCGATTTCGGCATTTTTGCGTGGTGGGTTCTTCTGGTCTGGCGCCACTACAATCGACTGAGGGCCGTCAGCCAGGTTGAAACTGCATTCAAAGCTGAGCTTCTCGACGCCGCGCTGTTTGCAAGCAGTCTTGGAGAGCGCCGAGTTTAAACGTTCCGCGTTCTCGTAAAGCTCATCGGCCACCGCCATCGGCAGAACTGCAACTGTCATTGGCTGGTTCGCTTTGATTCGAATGCTTAATTGTTGCCCGTCTCGTTCGGGCGTTAACAGGTTGTAGATTTTGGGAACTGTCGTGACCTTGTATTTCTCCTTGGCTAGTACGGTCCACTGAAATTGGGGCTCGCGACAGTTTTCGACGCACGCCCAGCGATAATATTGGATTGTTACCCCGTTAGTGGACGCAAGAATTCGTGGGTCAACTCCGCGTCCAAGCACTGCACCGATTCCGGTCAAGACCGCCTGGTTCGACCTGCGCTCATCGCGCACCAGTAGGATCATGGGGCGAGCTGAAGGTAAATGACACTCGTAGAGAGTGTTGACCACATGTTCGCGCACGCATAGGAAGTCAAGCTCATACATCCGCTCCGGATGCTTCGTCGCGTTGTTCCAGTCATCTTCCCACGTCATGGCCACCGTCACAGGCTGGCGCGCCCCGATGACGACGTGAATGGCCCCGCCATCTGAGCCCGGCCGATATGTTCTGCCGGCATAGGTCTCCCCAGACACCAGGCGCAAAGACTCCAGGTTCGCCGGTCTCCAGTCAAAAGATTTATCCTGCGCAAACGCCGTCACGATTGATATCCAGGCAATCGCGATCGCTCTCAATACCCGAGTATTCCCCATGGAACAACAGTCTAGGACCGTATTTGTCACTTCTTTACGAAATCGCGTGACATGCCATTACGGCCGTAACAAAGTCGGCGGCATTCCAATCCCATCGTGGGCCATTCGCTTGCAATCGGCGTGGGGACTTCCACCTGATAACTAATCACACTCTGCGCCGTCAGATATTCCTGCCTGTCCTTTTAATCGACTGTTCTAACGGAGCCTGTGGATGAAGCGTTTCGCGCTGCTAATTGTCGCCGCTCTCTGCCCTGTCGCCCTTGCTCAAAGTACGTTCCACGCGACTAACGCTCGCACGGGCGTTTACGAATCTCCCGGCCCGAAACAGTTCACCGGTGTGAAGTGGACATTCAAAGCTGCAGGGCCGATTGTTACGTCCCCAGCGATTGTGGACGGCATTGTCTACATCGCGTCTATGTCCGGGCACATGTATGCGATCGATCAGGAAACAGGCAAAGAAAAATGGAACTTCAAATCGCGCATGCCGATTGCTTCTTCGCCTGCGATCTCGAATGGAGCTCTCTACTTCGTGTCTTCAGCCGGATCCCTCGTATCGCTCGACCTCAAGACGGGACAGCCGAAATGGGTTTTTGCAACCGAGTATGAACGCAAATTTGAAGCGAAGAATCTCCACGGATACCCCTCTTCCTCGCAGACAATTCCAGACGCGTGGGACATTTGGATTTCCTCGCCGGCGGTTGCCAATGGAAAAGTCTACTTTGGGAGCGGAGATGGAAACATCTACGCAGTCGACGCACAGTCGGGACTGTTGCATTGGAAGTTTCCCACGAAAGATGTCGTGCATTCTTCACCCGCGGTTGTAAATAGTGTTGTCTATATCGGTAGCTGGGATAGCTACCTGTACGCTCTCGACGCAGAGACCGGTCAGGAAAAGTGGTCGTTCAAATCGGGCGAAGACAACACCATTCACAACCAGGTCGGATTCCAATCATCGCCTGCAGTTGCGGACGGCGTGGTCTACGTGGGATGTCGTGACGCACACGTCTATGCGATTGACGCAGCAACTGGAAAGAAGAAGTGGGACTATCCCACAAGTAAGTCGTGGGTAAATGCGACTCCAGCAGTCAGGGATGGGATTGTATACGCGGCGACTTCCGATAGTTCTCGTTTCTTCGCGCTCGATGCGAAAACGGGACGCCTGCGCTTCAACTTCGACGCGAAGGCTTATGTATTTTCTTCAGCGGCCCTCGCGGGCGAACTCGCATACATCGGAGACCACAACGGCAAGTTGTACGCAGTCGAGGCAAAAACAGGAAAACTGGCGTGGGAATTTCAAACCGAGGGATCAAAGAAAGATCCGATGAAGATTCTCAATCCCGACGGCAGCCTGAAGCAGGAAGCGTTCGCACCGCTGTTCGGCGACTTTGAAGACATGTATCTCGACTTCAATCGCTTCATTTCAGTCGGTGCGATATTCGGCTCCCCCGCGGTTGACCGTGGTGTCGTCTATTTCGGAAGCATGGATGGAAATGTCTACGCGGTGCAGTAGCGCCTGGCGGAAGCTCGTGGTACGGAGCTGATCGCGGCCAAGATGTCGAAAGGTCGTGAGCACGATCTCCATTTCGACTATTGCCCTGCCCGTCGCACCGCACGATTCGCCAAGGTATTGGCCTCGACGTTGCTTTCACGGCAAATGTGCGAGATGGAGAACTCGAGCGAACGCGCCAGTTTGCGACACGTCCAATTCAGTGAATAAAGACGCGGGCTGCGGCATTGATAGACGCCCGTCATCTGTTTCACGACGACTTCCGAATCCGAATAGACGTGCAATCTGCGCGCCTTGAGAGCCAATGCACATTGCAAAGCTTCCATGAGCGCAACATATTCCGCAACATTGCTGTCGTGACGGCCAATCCACTTGGCGATTCGAATTGGGCCATCCGGCGCGCCCTCAATCACGACGCCAACTCCGGCCGATCCTCGAATACCTCGAGAACCGCCGTCGACGTATGCCACCAAATCAGATATTGAACTCATCTGCTTGCTCCAAAATGCGGGACAAGCGTCGTCGCGTCAAGCATTTTTGTTGATTTCGTCGCAAACTCCGCAAAAACCTGTTGCGCCATTTTTGTGATGAAGCTGTGCAAGGGTGTGGAAAACGATTCCGTTGCGTTTAATAAACATTAATGATTCAAGCGATTGCGTGCTCGGAAATTTGAACTCGAAAAATCGTGCGTTGCACCAAAAAGCGGCGTTGACTTTCTTCACCCAACTATTTACTTTCACTCCCGTCGACGGCTGAAAGGGCTGACTTAAATAAAACTTTGTTAGCCCGAAGTAGGCTGAGTGATAAGCCGGAAGGGGCGACCCGGAAGGTAGCCAGACCCGAAAAAACCGACTGCTCTGCGAGGAGTCAGCCGGGGTTTGGAACCGCGAAAGCGGTGATCACATCAAGGGCTGTGACGGTACATGCGTCCACGCAGTCAGCTCCCTCGCAGGAGCGGGCAGCTAGAGCATAACCAATGTCACAGCCTTTTAATTTTTTCTTCGCGGCCGTCTACTTCAGAGCTTCCTTCTCTCCTTCGCATCGAAGACATTCCCTTATCACATCGGACTGCGACACGGATCACTGCATTTATGTGTGTGTCTCTCTATAAAGGCTCGCATATGGCCTGAGCCCTCCTCTCCCCCGGCTCGATTGCCCTCGGACCCGAGAATCCCGCCATTCGGCCACTTTGTGAATCCACGTCTAAGGAGAACTGTTTATGTTTGCTCGAATTCTTGATTTTGAAATCAAACTGGAAAAAAAAGAGGAGTTCGTAAAAGTTGTTAAGGCCGAAATTCTTCCCATCCTGAAAAAGCAGGTTGGCTTCCTTGAGATTCTTCCTTTCGTCCCGGAAAAGCTGCAACAAGAGAAGTGGATCGCGATCAGTCTGTGGGCCAAGAAAGAGGACGCAGAGAGATACGAGAAGATGGTTTACCCGAAGGTGTACGACATCCTGAAACCATTCCTGACCACGCAAATCAATGTGAAACCCTATGTGCTCGAGACCACGCTCTGCGAGCATTTTGTAGAAACATTCGCGGCGTGATGTCTCGCGTGTCCGCCCCTCACCCCGGAGCCCTCGTGCTCCGGGGTTTTTGTTGACCACTGGCTGCTAGCTGGTTACAGACCCCTTCTGACCGTAAAGATCCCAACCACAATCGTAAAGAGGTCCTCGGCTACCGCAACGGGAAAATCCGGCAGCCCGCGAACCTTCGTCAGATAGCGGCGAACGCGGTATCCAGCAAAGGCTCCGATTACAGCCGTGATCGCCGTGATCACCATTCCCCACCATAGGTTCTGGGGAATCGCCGCAGCCAATACCGCCCCACAAAATGCCGCTGCCAGAATGCGGCCACCCAACCCGACGGCACCGGTCCGATTTGGCGTGGTGGGGAGTTTGTCCGCAATCAGTTCGCCAATCGCCAGCAACGTGAACAATGCCACCGCCCAGGTGTGTCCGACGAAAGCGAGGGCACCCGCCGGGTGAAGCCACCCGAGATAAACCGCCCATGCGATCACCGCTGGACCCGTCATTGATCGCAGGCCGGTGATGAACCCAATGCCAAGAAACAGCGCGAGACCAAGCAAGATACCGTCGTTAGCCATGCGCGCGAGGATAGCAAGACTCTTCGTCAGTGGCTAGCGGTTGTGCGGTAGGCAGTGAGGGTGAGGAAGCACTCCTGAGAAATGGTGAGAGTAATTGTCGGGTCAGGAATTGGCGCTCCTGCTGACGACGAAATCGTGGCCATTCCGAGACGTCCGAAGCCGATGCCGAGGAGAGAGAGATGCGTCCTCCCCGGCAACGCCACGGTGACAGCGTCACCCTTTCACGCAAACAACCTGACGCAATGTGTGTACCACTTCCACCAGATCCTTCTGCGCTTCCATTACAGCGTCGATCGACTTGTACGCCATCGGCGTTTCGTCGATGACGTCTGCATCCTTACGGCACTCGACCCCGGCTGTCGCCTTCACGTGATCGTCCACGGAAAAGCGCTTCTTCGCCTCGGTCCGAGACATCGCGCGCCCGGCTCCATGGCTACAGCTCATAAAGCTTTCCGGATTTCCCTTGCCCCGCACGATGTACGAGCGTGCCCCCATGCTACCCGGGATGATCCCCATGTCACCTTCGCGAGCGCGCACTGCACCCTTGCGGGTAACGAGCACGTTCTCGCCATAGTGGTTTTCCCAAGCCACATAGTTGTGATGGCAGCTGACGACCTCGGCATCAGAGGTAAACGCCGGCACCAGACCCGACTCACCGACCGCACGAATGATGTTCTGCATCATCAGCTGACGATTTGCCAAGGCATAATCTTGCGCCCAGTGCACGGCATCGACATAATCGTCGAAGTGATCTGTCCCCTGTGGCAGGTACGCCAAGTCGGCATCTGGGAGGTTAATCATCCACTTACGCATGTCATTCTTCGCAAGTTCGATGAAGAACGTGCCGAAGCGATTCCCCACGCCGCGCGATCCCGAGTGCAACATGAACCACACGCGGCCCGCCTCATCGAGACACACTTCGATGAAGTGGTTTCCGGTGCCGAGCGTCCCGAGATGATTCACCCTCTGCTTGTGCTCAAGCTTCGGATACTTCGCGAGAATCGCTTTGTAGCGCGGCTCCAGCGCAGCCCACACGTTGACGTGATGCTCGGGAGCATGCTTCCACACACCGCGATCATTCGCGCCACCCTGATCGGTTCGTCCGACAGGCACTGCCTTCTCGATTGCGTCGCGGATGCCATGCAGGTTGTCCGGCAACTGCGACGCGTTGAGCGAAGTCTGGATAGCCATCATCCCGCAACCGATGTCGACGCCCACCGCCGCCGGAACGATCGCGCCACGCGTCGGAATCACGCTGCCAACTGTCGCTCCGATCCCCCAGTGCACATCAGGCATCGCCGCCACCCACTTGTAGATAAACGGGAGCTGCGCAACGTTGAGCAACTGGTTGCGCGCCGCATCCTCAAGCGGCACCCCGCGAGTCCAGGCTTTGATAGGTACACCGTTCTCCGGGGTGATTACGTTGAATTTTGCATCCGCCATACTGATCCCCTTTTGACAACTTCTCTGCAAATTCTCTGCAAATAACATCGTTCCAAATTAAGGCTCGCAACGCTTCGTACCGAAGTAATCTTGTGTCGTTGTGACGAGCCGCGTCATCCTCAACAGTGGAGCTGGAACCACACAATGAGCCGACATGCAATCTTCATTCTGGCGTTACTTTTTGCAGCCCTGTTGTTGACCAGTTGCCAATCCGACGCTGCCCGCGAACAACAGATGAATGCCGAAGCTAAGCGTCAGGCTGCCGCGGAAGACGAAGACCGCAGCGCCTCCTATGCGCACGAGGGAGCCCTACGCGGCGTAGAACTCGCCAAGCAGAACGAACTGGATGCCGTCGAGCAGAAACGAACCGGCAACGTCTACGCCCACTCTTGCAGGAAGGCCGTCGCGCTTGATCCGGCGCTACCCGTTTCGATCGATACCAAGGCGTGTTCGACCGATCAGCTTCGCGTTGAACAGGAGGCTGAGCGCCGGCAGCTTTTCGATGAAGCATTCAGGAGCGTTAAAGAAAAGCAGAACAACTAACCACAAGGTTGTCTGAGCCTCGCCTGGCGAACTAGTTCCTACGGACCTGCGGAGACGGGGCGTGCCACGTCTCCGCTTAGGTTGCTAGTTCACCCACTTCCCTTCCTCGGCCTCCAGCGCGCGGATGTACTCCACCACCGACTCGGACCAGCCGTCGATGTGCGTCCACTTGCCGTAGCCGATTCCGTTCTTGTAGGACGCCACGTTCACGACATATCCCTTCCCCGAAGGATTCGGGACCGTATCGTGCGCCTGCTCGTCGGTGACCACGATCAGGCGGTCATAGCGCTCATCCTTCCCTTTCGCGGCCCGGCGGTTCAAGTCTTCCACCGCGTTGCCGAGATAGGTTCCGTTGTGAGCCTGCGACTTGTCGATGGCATCCCGCAGCGCGAATCCGCGCCTCGCCGGCACCTCCACCAAGTTGTCCGAGAACGAGTACACGTTCACCCGATCTCCGAGCTCCCGAAGAAGTACCGCCAGCCCGTATGCCGCATCGGTGCGAAGCATCTCGGAACGGCGCGACAGCGAAGCCGTCATCGATCCCGACACGTCGACCAGAAGCGCGGTGCGCCCAGGCAGCTTCGTCTGTGCCGCTACCGACTTCAGCATCGCCTCTTCGAGCGCCGGCTCCCACTGAGGAGCGTACCGCGCCGCAGCAAGAAACCGGAACGGCAGCACGCGATCGGTCTTCATCGAACGAAGGGCCTTCAACACCAGCTCCTCGTCCACCGAAGCTTCACGCATGTTGCGAAGGTTGCGCAGTAGGGCCAATGCTCCCAGCTTGTTTTCTGTAAGCAAACGCTCCCATGCCGCACGCTTGTCGGCGCCGGACGACAGCGCCACTTCCCAAGTGTCCGGCGTTGCCAGCTTTCCCCAGACGAGCTTCTTCCACACTCCGGCCTGCGCATCGTCACGCGGCTTCGCGTGCGACAGGAACAGAACGTCGCGCAGCTTGATCGGCCCGCCACGGTCATACTTCGCGAGCTGATACTCATCAAACTTCGGGAACGCCGCCGCCAGCCCTTTCTTCACCTGCGCTGAGAGCGGCACGCGCCCATCCTTCCAGTAGATGGCCACGAACTCGCACAGTTCATCGGCTCGCTGAATCACTCGCTCGAGTGTCTCAGCCACCAACTTGCGATGCGACCCATGACGCGCCATCTCGCGTACCAGGAGCAACGGCGCATGACGCAGTTTCATCGACTCGCGAGCCTCGGCTGCCAGCGCGGCCACTTTCTCAGCCGCAACTTTGGGCACGAGTTCCGCGATCCGTCCGGCGATCTCGACTCCATCCTCATAGAACTGTTGTTCCCAGAGGAGGCAGGCAAGCACCGACCGGCGGAGCTGCGCTTCAGTCGAAATATTGCGCGCACGTCCACCCTCGTGAGTCCGAGTTGCGGAGTTCAAATTCAAAGTGTTCAGTTTTGCCATGGTTGGCTCCCAGTTGCTAGCTGCCGCCTTAACGACTCAGCCAGCATTCCCTCATGTAACTTGGTTGTGCTTAGTGGTTGCGGGTTTCCCCTGTGCACCGCCGTGCCTTCCGGGTTTAGGGGCTTTGCCGCGAGAGCACGCTACTCGCGGCAGCAACCTCACCCATCGACTCCGACTCCGCCAACATCGGGGCGAATCCCACAGTAACGATCCGCACCGGCGCGTTGCGATCTCGATAGTCGGTGCAGTACACCACATCGAGCGTCATGGGGCGCACAACGCCTCCGTAGGTGCAGAAGGTCTCAATCTTGCCGGTCGCAGCATACTGGATGTGAGCAAACGTGCAACCCGCGCACAGAGGCTGAGGTTTGGGTTCGCGCGTTTTCCGAACAGCGCTCGCGACGATACGCACCAGGACATTGATCAGTACGATGTAAAGCAACAACGGCATGAGACCTCCTTTCTCGATTGCGAACAATCATTCGCCGGGGAATCACCGACAACGGCACATTACTTCCGATGCTCAATCCAGTTAAGCTACGCGACTCGCGTCGCGGCGGGATTCGAACCCGCATCTTCGGATTAGACGAAGTAACCGCAGTCTTCACCACCGGCGGAACAACTCAGACTTCAACTTCGACCGCAGAATTCTCTCGCTCTAGCTCGAGCAGTACCCCTTGGAATTCAGCCATCGTCTTCATCTCACGATGCTCTTCCACAAACAACTGCGCCTCAAATTCTGAACACAGCGGAAAGAAACGTCGATACAGTTCGGCTTTCTGCTCGCAGGTCGCCGCTCCCATGTACAGGCGGTAATCGATTCGGCCTGGACGCAATAGCGCCGCATCGAGGTTTTCGATCCTGTTGCTCGTCATGACGAAGAGCACATTCTCCGGAGCATGGAAGCCGTCGAGCACGTTCAAGAGGCCGGAAAGCGTCACGCCCAATTGATCAAGCACCTCGTTCTTATCTGCGGCGCGGTGTAACTCCTTCGTGGCCGGCCGCGTCTCTACGACGTCTCTCGCTTTTCCGCTACGCATGCAATCGATGTCCTCAAAGAGAACTATCGAGTTTCTCGGAACATCGTTAATCGCTCTCACCAGCGATCGATCGTTGAACTCCGTCAAGCTGATCGCGTAGATCGACATCTCGAACCTTGCAGCGATCGCCGACACGAGTGAAGTTTTCCCGGTACCCGGCGGCCCATACAACAGGTAGCCGCGGTGATACGGCACCCCAAGACGGCGATACCGCTGACTCGCACGTTTAAATTTCTCAATGTCCGCGATCAGCCGTTCTTTCTCTCCCGTCGTAAGAATCACTGAATCCAGTGAACGCGGCGTATACGCCTGTATCGGATACCATCCGTCGTTGTAAGTGTTCAGGGATGAACGAACCCCGACGCGCCTTCGATGACAACGGACAATCTCATTAACCAGGTCCCTCACGATTTTTTGGTTTCTTCCAATCGTTTGAAACGTCAGAGATTCACTGCGCTTGGGCTGGTATCCGCCTTTGGCATCCTGGCTTCGATAGAAATAAACAACGAACGGCCTGCCGCGATACCAGAACCAATGCGAACCCGGTGCCAGAATCAATTCCAATCTCTCGCAGCGAAGCGTGGTATCAAGGTCAACCTGGCGCACTCGCTTTAGAAAGTCCTGTTCAAGCAGCCATTGCTTCACCCACAGGAACGCGGTATCGTCATCCTTAACCGTGATCATGATCGTGGTCTGGTACACCAGCCAACTCCACAATCGTTCCGGCACGGCACGCAAGTAGACACTGATGCCACCAATAATCATGAGCAACAATCCGCCCGAGGCGAACTGGTTGTGGCCGCTCAACATGTTTTTCAAAAGTTCAATCATGACGATTATGGAACTATTTCTAATCGGCGCAGGTGCCGTCGTTTGATGCGCGAGCAGCCCTTCTTTCAAACACCCGCTTGCGTGTGTAAATTTGAATCAGCCGGGGAACAAGCGACAAGGGATCGTTAAGGCGCTCTACCGCTGAGCTACGTGGGTAGTTACACCCACGGCAGGATTCGAACCTGCGCCCTCCCGCGTGGTCAGCGAAGTATCCCTAATCTTCACCACCGGCTAATCTTGTTGAAAATCGTTGTTGGTCGCGGAAATCGACCAACCAAATCGATTGATCCGAACATCACGAATTGTTTTATGGTCGGGGAACAGCGGATACGGTTGGGCTTGCGCCCATTTGGGGATTTGAACCCCAGACTCCCGAAGGAGTTTCTACCAGAGAAGTAACCGTAACCTTCACCACCGACCCTGTGAAAAATCCACGCATCTTGCGGGACTTCGAGCGCATAAGCGCCTCAAGCTGGTGCCGGACAAATGGCCAGCAACGCTGCGTTGTCAAAAGACAACGCGACCCTGACTTATCCAACAACGTTATAAGTTAAGTTGCAGTTACAGAGCGTCGAGGGAATTTCGTGTGACGCGGGACGACGCCCTATAAGCGAACCGACACGTTATAAGTCGATCTCGCCATTGCAACGGGATGTAAATACCTTCTCCCATGTATGGGCGTCCTTTCTTGAAGGGATGTTAGAAGATGCCATGACTTTGATTTTTTCGCAAGAGGGAAAATTAAAAATGTTATGAAGTTTTTTACGTTGCACTCCATCTGATGAAGCCAGGCACACCTCTCCGTACTCACGAACAGTCATATTGAGATGGTGTTGTTTGACGCAAGATCGTTTCACGATATTTGGTCTGAGCCGACGTGTCGCGGAGCACCACGAAATTGCCGCCAGCAGGTGTCCAGTAGCCCGATTTCCGCTCTTCTGCTAATGTTTCCAGCGACTTCCCCAATGTCAAGGAGACCCAGGTTGACCCATCGCAAGTCATTTTTGCTGATCCCATGTCTGTTTTTCGCATTCGCGGCCTCTGCGCAAATCGACGACGCCACGAAGCAGTTGTCGCACGATATTTTCAAGGAGCTGATTGAAATCAACACAACCGACTCCGTGGGAAATGTGACCACCGCATCCGAGGCTATGGCGAAACGCCTGCTTGACGCAGGGTTCCCTGCTGCAGACGTGCAGGTGCTCGGACCGAACGATCGGAAGAAGAACATGGTCGCGCGCCTCCGCGGTAGCGGAAAGAAAAAGCCGATTCTGCTCATCGGACACCTGGACGTCGTTGAAGCGCGTCGCGAAGACTGGACAACGGACCCTTTCCAGTTCGTGGAAAAGGACGGTTATTTCTATGGGCGCGGCACGCAGGACATGAAGGAAGGCGACGCGATCATGGTCACCACACTCATCCGCATGAAGAAAGAGGGATACGTTCCCGATCGCGACATCATCCTCGCGCTGACTGCGGACGAAGAAGGAGGCAAGTCAAATGGCGTCGACTGGCTGCTCAAGAATCATCGCGATCTCATCGACGCGGAATTCGTTTTGAACCATGACGGTGGAGGCTTGCTGACGGACAAAGGCAAACCACTTTTCATGGGAGTGGATGCAACGGAAAAGTTGTACGCCGATTATCAACTCACCGTCACGAACCCCGGCGGGCACAGCTCGCTGCCGACGCCTGACAACGCCATCTATCATCTCGCCGAAGGACTCACGCGGCTCGCACAGTATGAGTTTCCGGTCGACCTGAACAGCGTGACACGCGCGTACTACGAAAAGATGTCGAAGACGGAAACAGGTCAACGCGCTGAAGACATGAAGGCAATTTTGAAAAATCCACCGGATGCGGCTGCCGCCGCGCGACTCTCGAAGGATCCCATTGACCATTCGACCATGCGCACGACGTGCGTAGCCACGCGCCTCAACGCCGGGCACGCCAACAACGCGCTGCCCCAAACCGCGCAAGCGAATGTCAATTGCCGAATTGCCCCAGGCCATTCTTCGGAAGAAGTACGGCAGAACTTGATCAAGGTGCTCAATGATCCGAAGATCACAGTTCGCTACGTCGGCGCCATCGGCGAGGTTCAAGACAAAGCGCTGGATAAACAGAGCTATCCGCCGCCACCCCTGAATCCGGAAGTATTTGAACCACTCGAAAAGATCGCTGCCGTCATGTGGCCCGGCATGCCAGTTGTTCCTGACATGGCAACAGGAGCCTCCGACGGCGTGTACACCAATGCCGCGGGGCTTCCCACCTACTCCGTCGGCGGAATTGCCATTGATCGCGGAGATATTCGTGCTCACGGCAAAGATGAACGCCTGGGGGTCGAGTCTTACTACACGGGCGTTGATTTCTATTACCGCTACCTGAAAGCGGTGACCGGCGGGAAGTGACTGGAACTGAGAGTTTGGGCTTTCCAACTCAGATGTAATGATCCCGAGGGCGCGCGTTCCCTAGCGCGCCCAAGATTCTGCAATCAAGATCGATCGGATCGTGAAAAAAGTTACGAAGAATTTTAGCCCGTAATCGACCGCTCATGTTTGGCAGAATGGGCGCGCGAATTCTCGACGACCGCTTTTCCTTGACATTCGCTTTCTTTTCGCCCACAATCGCCGCATGGCGATCACCCGTCGGCAACGCGAAGTTTATGATTTCATCTCCCGCTTCGTGGCTGAGAACAGCTACTCGCCTTCCTACGAAGAGATTAGGGTTGGCCTCGGATTGAATTCGTTGGCCACGGTCCATAAACACATTTCAAACCTCGAAAAGAAAACGCTGCTCACGCGGGATTACAACCGCAGCCGTTCGATTGATCTCCTGCCCCCAAAAGGCAAACTCAAACAGTCCATGTCGGTGAACACTGGACTGGTGCTGCCATTGCTCGGTCGCATCGCCGCCGGACAGCCCATCGAGGCCGTTCAAAACTCGGAGACAATTTCGCTGGCAGACTTTGTGCGCTCGAAGGAAGTCTTCGTTCTCGAAGTTCGCGGAGACTCCATGCAAGACGAGGCCATTCTGGACGGCGATTACGTACTGGTCGAGAAATCGAAGATCGCTCACAACGGGGACATCGTGGTCGCGCTCGTCGACACGACTGATGCGACGCTGAAGCGTTTCTACCGGGAAGGCGACAACATCCGCTTACAGCCCTCAAACGCCAATATGAAGCCGATCATCGTGCCGGCAGCGAACGTAGAAATCCAGGGACGAGTGATTGGCGTATTGAGGAAATACTAGAGAGCAGTTGTCAGTTCTCAGTTGTCAGCCGTCAGTTCCAACGCAGCGAGAGATCTGGCGTGGAACCCAAAACAAAAACGCCCAGGATCTTACCCGGGCGTTTCAAACTAGCGAGGATTCACCGGCGACTAGAATTACGCCAAGTGTTTATCGAGCGCTTGCTGCAGAGCTTCCTTCGGCTTATACCCAACCAATTGCTCAACTACTTGCCCACCCTTGAAAACGAGCAGGGTCGGGATCCCCGTCACGCGATAGCGCATGGGGGTTGCCGGGTTCCGGTCGACATCCATCTTTCCGATCTTGACCTTGCCGTTGTACTCGTTCGCAAGTTCAGCCACGATCGGGGCGATCGCGCGGCACGGGCCGCACCACGTCGCCCAGAAATCTACCAAAACAGGTTGATCTGACTTGAGCACGTCCGCGTCGAAGTTCGCATCCGTGACCTCAAAAATTGAATCGCTTGCCATTTTTCCTCCAGATACCTCGTTCCGGCTCCATCATTCGACCTGCCGGTCGCGGTACCGGTTCATGAGTGCGCTCACGCGAGTGAGCGGTAAATTCTAACACTTACGTTAGATGCGGAACTGTGATGGAAGTCGCAAGGAGGCCTGTGGGGGGAATGCTCGGGGTGGCGGCTTCGCACGCGCGTGTCAGTTGGGTACTTGGCGTACGGTTTCGCAAAAAAAAACGCTCTGAACTCTCGTTCAGAGCGCCTCGGCAGCCCTCCCCCAGAACTGCCAAACCACGAGTGGATAGTACGTCCACTCCCCCTGGGTGTAAATGTCACTTTGGTAATAAGTGCTTTCGTTTCTAGTAATCACGGGCGGTTGACCTCGGTAACCAAGGGGAGAATTCGTGTGAGTAGTGGGATCTATGCTACTTGGCTGATAGCAGGAGAGAAAACCCATCAAACTCGTATTCGCGGTTGCCGTCGGTTACCTTCCCTTTGATCGATCCTTCCTTCACTTTTTTTAAAGCGGCTTCCACCGCGACGAGAGTCTTGGGGTCTGCAACGGGGACATTGTGCGCCGGCAAAAGCAGGGTTAAACCGGGAGAAAGCGTGGCGACACGGGTAATCGAGCGGGTGTAGGCGGTTAAATCCGTCTCAGGAACGAAAAGATAAATTGGTCCCGGATAGTAAGTGTCGCCCGTAAACAGGAGCCCGTTCTTGCGATCCAGGAGACTGAGTGCATCGGGCGTATGTCCGGGGGTAAAGATAATTTCGAGTTCACGTCCGCCAAGATCAATTCGTTCTTGATCGTGCACAACGTGTGTCACTTTCCACGGGCGGATCTTATACGCCTCAGCTTTGACGCCATCAGGCAGCGTGCCGCAGATTCGTTCCTTGACGAGTGCATCGCGCGCGTAGTCATTCAATTGGCCGGTCGCATTCTGTTTCGAGAATGCGGTGTCTTCGCCGTAAATTTCAGAAAATTCTGCATTGCCCCCAACGTGGTCGAAGTGCGTATGTGAATTGAGGACAATTATCGGCAACTTCGTCAGACTCTCAACGACGGCGCGCATTTTACCGACACCAATGCCGGTGTCAAACAGCAACGCTTTTTTGTTGCCTACGACAAGATAAGAAATCACTTCTTCAAACTGGTGAGGTTCGTAAATTGCAAACACTCCAGGACGAATGCGGTACACCTCAAACCAGGGATCAGGCGTAGCCACCGATTCGAGTGCCTTGTATTCAGGACGCGGTAAGTTGTGACACCACTCGGGATCGAGCGGCTCCGTAGACTGGGCAAAGCTTGTGATCGAAACAGAGACGGTGAACGCAATCAATGCTAAGAACTTCATGTCACCCTCACCCTTGCGGGCAGACTACTCGCGCTTCCAGCTTTTGCCGCCATCCGTAGTGGTCCACCGTTCACTTGCGCCTGCGTGAACAGTACCGTGGTTCACATCAGTGAACTCTATGCCTGAGATGTCTGCGGTGAGGCTATTGCTCCCATCACGTGGAGTAATGTGCGTCCAGTGCTCACCGACATCAGTCGAGTGATAGAGCACTCCGGCCTTTCCCCCTGCCCAGATTGAGCCACCTGTTGTCGCGACCGCAACGAACTGCGCTTTTGAGTCAATTGTGATTGTCTTCCAATTCTTGCCCGCATCGAGTGAGCGCAACACATCACCGTTGGCAGTGACGTTCCATTGCGGAGAGGCGACACGGTTGGCGGGTTCCACCTGAGCACTTTCCAGCGCAAGGGGACCGCCACTCACCTCAACCGTTTCAGAAGTTGAACCAATGGCGGACTCTGCACGATCATCGCGCTTCGCGCCAGAGGCGAGCGCAGCGCTCGAATTGCGATTCGCAAATGTGGGCGCCGGAGCAGCCGCTGCTTTTTCCTTTGACGCCAATTTATCAGCAACCAGCACGCCCGTCTGGTCCTTGCCATTTGCAGGTGGAACAGTCGCCGCGACGCTTTTTTCCTGCGCGACGGCGGTGCCTTTGGCGAGGCTATGCTGCGCCGCTGAATCTTCCACCTTTACACGGAATGCATCGGCATCCGTGGTCGGCGGCGGCGAGATCGCTTGAGCGGCACCGTTTGCTACGGCTGATCGAGAGGCGACTCGGGGTTCCGGTCGGACGTAACCCATGATCTCACGATCTTTTTGTTCCTCTGGTTGCGAAAGGGGAGAGGCCGAACGCCTCTTCGCAAAAGTCGATGATTCCCGTTGCTCTTGTAACTCTTCTCGCAGTCTTCGATCCGCTGCTGGCGATTGTGGTGTGGTTGACGTCGTCGGCGTTCTCTCGTCTGAAAGTGTGATCGCGTCGGATGTCAGGCCCGGCGTTTGTTTTTGGGCCGGACGCTTATTCATGAGGACCGCCGCGCTGACGACAACGACGCACGCTGCCGCCGCGACCCAACGCAGTGCGGGTGAAGAGAACGGCCAGCGAAACCAGGAGCGCGGCGTCACCTCCCGGTAGGCCTTACCAGCCGTGGCTGCCAGTTCTATTCGCTCGGAAGGCGCGACTGAGGACGAATGGGCAGCGGTAGCAGCGTGGACCAATACTTCCGCCGGTTCGCGGCCCATAACCAACGTGGTCATTTCGCGACAATCGGGGCAGGTAGACAGATGCAAGAGCACACTTGTCCGTTCGCGTTCACCGAGTGACTGCTCCGCGAAAGCGGTGAGCAGATCGGCGTCCGGATGCTCGCCGATTGGCTGCGCGTTTCGCAGATGATCTACTACAAATTTGGGAAGCTCTGACATCTCACTCCAAAGGCGATTTGCAATTGGCAATTGCCAATTGGTATTGAAATTCCACCGGAGGCGACGCAATTCTGTTCGCCATTTCTTTGGCCTCACTCATCGCGTGCCTTTCTTTTAGAGAACGTTCTTGTGCCCGAATCTTGCAGCCTTCGGCGCAAGTCTAGTTGAATGTCGCGCACATCGACTTCGAGCGCTTCTTCCGCTTGGCGGTGGCTCATGCCATTTTGCACAAGCCTCGCTACGATTTGCTTCCGTAAAGATTTTGTAATTTTCTCCACTTTGCGGCTGATGGTGGATTCGTGCACGTGCAGTATGTCGGCAATCTGTGCGAGCGTCCGCCCGTCGAGATGATAGGCGGCCAAGATAAAACGTTCATCTGCGGGGAGTGCCGCCAGCGTCTCATCTGTCGCTTTGGTAAGGCGTGCGTCAGGCGCCACAGGAGGATTGTTTTCTGGCGCGACTAGTTCGGGGACATGGCGGTGCGAGCAATCTTCATCGGGATCGGTTTCATCGAGACTGACCAGACGTTTGTTCTTGCGGTATCGATTGATGAATTCCTGAGCAAGCACAGTACGAAGCCAGCCTTCGAGTGAGCCTCGGCCGGTGTAGGAGATGAGTTTCGAAGGGCGAATGCTATCACTCGAAGTGAGTCCGTAAAGGTCTCCGTATAGCGAGTCGGAGAGGTCTTGCGCGGCGCTCGGTTCACGCGCAATCCTCAGTGCCATCTCGTAAAGCTTCTCGCGAAAGCGAGTGAGAAAGACTTCCCAAGCTTTTTCGTTTCCTGCAGCACACCCACGCGCGAGAACCAAATCGTCGAGGCGCAGTGCAGAGCAAAATTGCCGTGTTTCAACTTGCGTCGAACCTTCCGGCAGATATTTACGCGCGATGGCGTAGAGAATCTGTCCAAACTCTGTGGAAGGAATTCCGAAGAGCGCTGCAGGGGTGCGGTCGTAAAACTCCGCAGCCAACTGAGTTTCGGGAAGGATACGCCCTTCTTCGAAAGCGCCTGCGGTTTGAGTTGCTTCGGCCATACCCCTCAATTACTTGCGATGCTACCAATTTTTTGGATGCAAGAAACGCGAAATCTCCCGTTCTGACGGCAGGGGAAGAGACCCGGACCGCTGGCAGGTGACGGGTCACTGGAGGCGGTATGGCATCGAGATTGGTAGTTCTGGTCGCCGTGGCGCTAGTGATGGCTGCGGCCTTTGTTGTTCTGAAACGAGCGGACGCGGGCGAGGCGCCAGCAAGTGCGGCGTTCAAGGTATTGGCACCCATCCAGAGCGGGAACCTCACGGTGTTTCCAGTAGTGGCGGCACAATCGCACGCGACCGGCGAGTTCCTGACACTCGATGAGGGTCTCCGGTCCGGTGAAGTGGTTGTTACTGAGTCGGGCACGCTGCGAGGACTCCAAAGGCGACCGCGGCCGCAAGGGAGGCCGGCAGTCTGGCCTCCTCGCGATGGTGCGCAGGTCAACCAATTGGTGCTGGTTAACAATTCGAAACGGCCGTTATTGCTGTTGGCAGGAGAGATTGTCACCGGCGGGAAGCAGGACCGGGTGATTGGGAAGGATCGAATCGTTCCAGCAGAAAGTGATCCGATTGACCTTGGAGTGTTTTGCGTTGAACCCGGCCGGTGGGTGGCGACGAGCGAGAAGTTCAGCGGGATGGGAACTGCATTTGCCTCTCCGAAGGTAAGAGCGGGTGCGATGTCGGACAAGAATCAGCAGAGAGTTTGGGATGAGGTCCGAAATTCCCAGAGTGAGATGGCTAACGTGCTGGTCGCCTCGCCTGAGGCGGCGCCGGCTGCCCAGGAAATTCAAAGCACGAGTTCTTATGCACGCGTGATGCAGAACTCCGAAGTAAAACGCCGGGTTGATTCCGTGGCGGAGCCAATCCAGCGCGGATACGAGAGCGTGATCCATCAGCTGCGAGATCGCAATGCTGTGGGAGTAGTCGTCGCGGTGAACGGGGAAATCATCTGGGCCGATGTGTTCGCCAGTTCGCAATTGCTCGAGAAGTATTGGCCGAAGCTCGTGCGGTCTTACGCGGCCGAAGCTGTCGTGTCGCGTGCGGATAGTAAGAAAGCCAGTGTCGAAGCCGCACAGATGTTTCTTGATCGCCTAGAGGGAAAACGCGAAGTTTCTGAAAGCGAGCCCGGCTTGTTTCGCCACACTGAGATTTCGGGCGATGGCTACAAGGTGTTTGAACTGACGTCGCTTTTGCCGAAGACCGGGTTTGAGGTGCACGTAGCGAAAATGCTGGAGTAGAGGACTCCTCGCGAGCCTGGGATGGCTAGCGAGTTGTGTTGTACCAGGTGCGCCAGGCTGTGGCGTCGTCGGGGATATTTTGAGCGGTGATGTCCCGGAGCGCGTGAAAGGTAAAGGCGCGTGTCGCGAGATCGAGCGACGCGTCGTCTGCGAAGTCCAGAAGTTGAGGCACGATTGTCATACGCTGCTCCTGCGTGAGCATTCCGGACTGCGCTAGGCTGCAGGCGGCGCGCTCGCGAACCAGTTGCGAAGAATCGTCACGGAACGCTTTCATTAGGGGAGGGATCGTTTCGTCTGTGCCGACGTAGGCCAGCCCCTCGACAGCCCAGTGACGAGTCTCTTCGTTTGGATCGCCGAGGCGGGCGATCAAAAATTGTGTTACGCGTTCAGTTTCGACGCCACGGTTAGCCATCAGACCGAGAGCCCAGAGAGCCCAAATGCGAGTCGCTTGATTGGCGCTAGTTGCTTGCCGTTCGAGTTGATCAATGGTGGCTGAAGTTTTTGGCAACCCGTAGGCGGCGAGGTCTACTTCTAGTGCTGCGGCGCGCACGCGCAGGTCGTTCGAATTGATCGCCGCTACGGCCAGTGCATTGAGCTTGGGCGTCAGCTTGATCTTTCCACGCCACCTGTCAACGCGTTCGGCAATTTGATCATTGGACCCTTGGTAGTGATTGACCGCGCGTTCAAGAAGAATTTCTGCTTGTCTCTGGGGAGACATGCCGTCTAACTTTTCCAACTCGTAGCCGGAGAGAATTGCAGGTGATGCGGATTTGGGCTTGCCACGAAGCGAGAGCAAATCCTGAATCTGATCCCACGCGGCACGGGCCGAGTCAGACTTTGCGAACTGCGCAACGAATGCCGCTGCGATTCCGGCAAGCACGGCCAGAATGCGCAGGCGAGCAAGAGACTTCTTCGCAGCAAAGCGTTTCGGTGCGATGTCCGAGCCGGGCCCCAAGGTTCCGTAGTCGGGGGTAGGCCGCAGTCGCGGATCGTAATTGGGTGGATTTTGGATGGGCGTCTCCAAAGTAAGAGTCTAGGATTTGGTTAGAGACGAGCAAAGTTACCTTGGTGAGACGTTGGGAACGCTAGCTTTGGTGTGTGAGGCCGGCAAAAGAGTCTTAACAGAAACGAGGAGATAAACCCGATCCCTCGCTCCGCCCGAGCCTGGTCTTTTGTTATTGCCGCACATCTGCTCAGGTACACTGTGCGACATATCCGTCCCGGCCCCGTTCGACGAGGTGCTGAATGACGACTCCTGACGACAAGTTTTATCGTGCAAAGATTGTTAAGCGCGTCGATTACGCGCCGGATCTGTGGATGATCCGAATTAACCCAGGGGGCGAATTTCAATTTGCGCCGGGTCAGTATGCAACGCTCGGACTGGATGGTCCGGAAAAGCGCTCCGAGAGGCCTTACTCCATCGCGTCTTCTCCTCATGAAAAGGAAATCGAATTCTTCTTTGAACTCGTGCCAAATGGCGAGCTGACACCCGACCTGTACACGTTGCAGCTGGGCGATGAGCTGTTGATGCGCAAAGTGCCAAAGGGACGATTCACGCTGGACACCGGCCACGCCGAGCGGACAAACCATTTGCTGGTGGCAACCGTTACAGGTGTCGCTCCCTTCGTCAGCTACACGCGGAAGCTTTCGAAAGATTGGAAAGAAGGCGCGTTCCCGTCTGGCCACAAGCTGTTCCTATTGTTCGGTGCGAGCCGGTCGTGGGAGTTTGGATACTACGAAGAACTTTCGAAAATTGCTGAAGAAATGCCTTGGCTCACGTTCGTGCCGACCGTGAGCCGACCGTGGGAAGACCAGAAGTGGACAGGTGAGAAGGGCCGCGTGGATGATCTCCTGCGCAAGTATGCCGACATGTGGGGTATTCGAGCCGACAACTCGGTCGCTTATCTGTGCGGGCACCCGGAGATGATCGAGCGCGGAAAGGGTGTGCTGAAGAGGATCGGGTTCGAGAAAGAGTTTCTGAAAGAAGAAATCTATTGGATACCGGCAAAATGAAGCGCTGGTCGCTCGTCTGGTAAAAGGTCGTGGCGGACCTGGCGTTCGGTTACGGCTCCGAGCGGAGCTGCCACTTGGTACGCGTATAAGCGATACGGAATCCTTTGCGCTCCGCGTTGCGTTGGGAATCGCTACCTGGCAACGTGACCATCATGGCGATGTCGCATCCATGTTCTACCGCATAGCGCATGCGCTCGTGGAGAAGCGCGGCTTGCAGTCCCCGTCGCCGAAGTTCGGGAACGGTGGTGGCTCCTCCAAAGAGGGCGACGCCCTCGTGCAGGCAAAGGACTCCGGCTGCGCCAGGTTGCGCATCGATCTCGGCGAGGAAGCACACGCTACCCTCGCGCGCTGAGGCGATCGTGCCGATCTGGGAGATGAAGTCGCGAAGTTCCGGATGTTCATGAGTCCAACCTCTCATGTTGACGTCCGACCAAAGCCCAGCTTCGTTCGAGTTAATCGCATGTACCTTAATGACGGACTGTGGTTCGTTCGCTGGTGGCTCGGCCAGACGGTAAAGAACATTGCTGATCTCAATCGGCCGGTAGTTGCGCCCGCAGAGCAGATTGAGCGCGTCGACTCCGACATGAGGGCTTACCTCATGAAAAACCGGAGCTTTGTGATCGCGAAAAAACCGTTCAATTTTGTCAAGAATCTCAGGCGTCAGCTGTTCGAATAATCCCAAGCCAAATGTCTGCGTAATGGGCGAGTCAACACCATCAAACACGGCATACGCGCCGGCGCATTCGATCCAGTCGACGCCGCTGTTGGGGAACAGACGCCGACGCGACTCCGCAAACTGAGCGCATGCATAGCCTTCGGCACGCTCAAGGCGTCGGGAGAGAGAGTGATCGGCGAACGGCAGCATGGCGTGGGTCATGGTACATCGGCTCTGCCGATGAAAACACGCCGCGTTGATCTTATTCCGTTTCAGCCGGGGCGAAGAAAACCAGGACCTCGAGGTCCTCCGTGATATCGAAGAAGCGATGATCGGCGTGGGCTTCGACGAAAATCACGGTACCTGCCTGAACGGATTGTTCTTCAGAGTTGATGCGCATTCGAGCGCGTCCGCGGATGACGTAGTAGAGTTCGTCCTCCTTGTGTGGCTTTTGCGGGTCCGTGGCGCCTTTGGCGAGAGTGTAGAGACCAGCGCTCATGGCTGGAATGCGCAGAAATTCAAGATATCTTTTACCGGCAGCGGCGCGGGCCTCGTGGATGTCGGAGATCTGGAAGAAGTGTGGAGTCGTCATATGGCTCTGGTCTTAGGTATCGCACGCAAAAGCAGTCGTCGCCGGCAAACACTTCTGAGGATGACAACCTCGTCTCTTCCCTAAAGGTTTAGTGGAACGCGCCCGCGAAGAAGATCTCGGTATATTGACGCGAGATATCTGCTTCGGTAAGCGGGCCTTGAGGCTGGTACCACTGGTAGATCCAATTGATCATGCCGAGAAGAGCGAAGGCGGCGGCGCGGGGGCTGACGCCGGCTTTGGATCCGCGGGCGCGTTGTACATCGGCGATCAGGTTTTCCACAAAGTGAACGTAGTCCTTCTTTCGTCCGTTGATGCGCTTGCGGAGAGTCGGCGGCAAAGGATGATTCTCGTGCAGCATGACTGTTATTTCGCGGTCGCGCGCGCTCAGGACTACTTCGATATGAAGACGGATGAGTGTGCGGAGCCGTTCTTCGGGATCAGGAATGCCACGAGCGCGATTGATGACGCGTTCCTCGGTAATGTCCATCGCATGGGACATGATGTGAAAGAGGATTTCGTCCTTGCTTTGAAAATGGTGATACAGCCCGCCTTTAGAAAGTTTGAGGGCCGCAGCGATGTCGTTCATCGAGGTGGCGTCATAACCCTGCTGCTGAAAAAGACGTCCAGCGGTGTGCAGGATTTCCTGGCGGGAATCAACGGCGGTGTCGCGGGTCATCGCCGCCATGGTAACGGTGTGCGACGTGGGTTGCCAACCCTCGTTGGTGATGGCGTGCCCGGTTGGTACTTGGGCTATGTTGTTTTTAATTTGCGCAGCTCAAGGCGAGCTTTTAGAGAGCACCGGCGCTTTCGGGTAAGCATAGTGTTCATTTCGGGCTGGAGCTTTTTGAACCCTGGCTGCGGCGAAACCGGTAAAGATACACATGCATTCCCCATGAAGATTCAAGGGGACTGGCGGCTCAGAACCCGTGCGGGTCATTGCTAATACGTTTATTTTCAATTGCTTGCATTGTTTTAAAGTGGTCCTCGACCGCACCGTCAGAGTTCGAAATCAGGTTCTTTCCCCCTTGACACTCGACTTTCCGGACCTTAGCATCTCTAAACCGACCGACCGGTCGGTCTTAAGGTTTACGAAACGAAGTGCCCGCTTGCTGCACCACGAGATAGAAGAGCGCAGCGAGCACCGCGAACATTCTGAACTGAGTTTTTCTTAGGAGAGTGACAGGTGGCTACAGTTTTTTATCAGCACGATGCTAACCCAAACGCGCTCAAGAGTAAGACGATCGCCATTATTGGCTACGGCAGCCAAGGACACGCCCAGGCACAGAACCTGCGCGATAGCGGGTACACCGTCATTATCGGGCTTGACCCGGATCGTGAGTCGGCGAAAAAGGCCAAGGCGGATGGGTTTTCGGTCTATCCCCCGGCTGAGGCTGCGGAGCGCGCGTGCTGGATTCAGATTCTGACGCCGGATGAGACGCAGGGCGAGCTATACGAGTCGGCTATCAAGCCGCACCTGAAGGCGGGAAAGATTCTGGGCGTCTCGCACGGGTTCAGCATTCATTTCAAAACGATCAATCCACCAAAAGATGTCGATGTGGTGATGATTGCGCCGAAGAGCCCGGGGCATCTGGTCCGGCGCGTATACAGCGAAGGCAAGGGGGTCCCTTCCCTTCTCGCAATTCACCAGGATGCCAGCGGAAGAGCGCATGAATACGCGCTTTCTTATGCGCACGGGATTGGGTCGACGCGCGCGGGCGTTCTGCAGACCACTTTTAAGGAAGAGACCGAGAGCGATCTGTTTGGCGAGCAGGCTGTGCTTTGCGGCGGATTGACTTCGCTTATCAAGAAAGGCTTCGAGACACTGGTGGAGGCAGGCTATCAACCCGAGGTTGCGTACTTCGAGTGCCTGCATGAGATGAAGCTGATCGTGGATTTGATCTACGAAGGCGGCCTGGCACGAATGCGGTACTCCATTTCCAACACGGCGGAATACGGCGATCTGACGCGTGGGAATGAAGTTGTGGGCGACGAGACGCGCAAGAAGATGAAGGAAATCCTGGCGCGCATTCAGGACGGAACATTTGCCAAAGAATGGATCGCCGAAAACAAGAGCGGCGGAAAGAAATTCGCTGCGTTGCGACAAGCGGAGAAAGAACATTCGATCGAAGCGGTCGGCGAAAAACTGCGGGCAATGATGTCCTGGATTCCGAACGAAAAGAAGAAAGCAGAAGCGGCGGGAAAACCGGCCGGGCAGGTTGTAAATGCTTAGAGGGGCAGACATTCTGCTGCGCTGTCTGCGCGCCGAAGGAGTGGACTTGGTCTTCGGGTATCCCGGAGGAGCCATTATGCCGCTCTACGACGCGCTCGAAGGCAGCGGAGTGCGGCACATCTTGACGCGGCATGAGCAGGGTGCGGTTTTTGCGGCCGAGGGCTATGCGCGCGCTACCGGCAAGACTGGAGTCGCGATTGCAACCAGCGGACCGGGGGCGACGAACCTGATCACCGGAATCGCGGACGCGAAGATGGATTCCGTTCCACTCGTCTGCATTACTGGGCAAGTTCGCTCGGCGCTGATCGGAAGCGATGCGTTTCAAGAGACGGATGTTTTTGGAATGACGCTTTCGCTGACCAAGTGGAACCGCTTGGTAAAGTCGCTCGAAGAAATTCCAGAAGCGATTGCGCAGGCATTTTATTGGGCTCGCAGCGGGCGTCCAGGGCCGGTTGTGCTGGACTTCCCGGTTGATTTTTTGAAAGCGTCGATGGATTTCAAAGGTCCAGCGACGTTCAAGCCGCACCCGGAAAGTGCGCCAGCATCCGAATTAACTTTTGAGACGACGCTGATTGCGCTCCTGCAACAGGCGAAGAAGCCGGTGGCACTGGTCGGCGCAGGGGCAAAACTTTCAGGCGCATCGAAAGATTTGCAGGAACTGCTGGACGTGTTGAAGGTCCCTGCGTTTGCAACCGTGCACGGGTTGGGCGCGGTAAAGCAGGAGTCTCCTTATTACCTGGGAATGGTTGGCATGCACGGAACGCGTGCTGCCAACATGGCTCTGCACGATACCGACCTGCTGATGGTTTTCGGAGCGCGACTGGATGATCGCGTGACCGGAGACCCGTCGCGGTTTGCGCCGAATGCAAAGATCGTCCACTTTGAAATCGATCCATCTCAACTGGATCGAGTGCGGACTTGCGAGCTGCCGGTGATCGGAAATCTCGCCGAGACCATTCCAGCGTTCCTGAATGAAGTACGTCACGCACATCTTCCAAATTGGCGCGAGTGGCGGGAAGAGACTTGCAGTGCCGACCGAGCGGAACCTCCGTTGAGCGGACCAGCACAGCCGACGAGACGATTCCTCGATGAATTGTTTCATCGCCTGCCGAAGAATTCGACGATCGTCACGGATGTGGGTCAGCACCAGATGTGGTCTGCACAACGCTACCGCAAAAACGCGGAACGCGGTTTCATCACGTCAGGTGGGTTGGGATCGATGGGGTTTGCCCTGCCGGCAGCTGTCGGCGTGCAACTGGCGAAGCCCACCGAGAAGGTACTGTGCGTATCGGGCGATGGCGGATTCCAGATGAACATCCAGGAACTCGCAACGGTTCACCGGCTCGGGCTGCCCATCAAGATGGTGATCATCGACAACAAGTATCTGGGAATGGTTCGTCAATGGCAGCAACTGTTCTACGACCGCAACTACGCCGAAACAGACTTGAGCGACAACCCAGATTTTGTCGCGATCGGGCGCGCATACAAGATCCGGTCGTTTGCTGTGAACGAAGAAGAGTTGCAACCGGAAACGCTAAGTGATGAGACGGTGAAGCGGCTGAATGATTTTCTCAGCTCGCCGGAACCGGAGTTGTTGGTATTTGAGTGCCATCCCGAGGCGAATGTGTACCCGATGGTTCCAGCGGGCGCGGCGCTTTCGGAGATGGTGTTTGAAGAAGAGTAAAGGGAGACCGATCATGCAGGTATTTCACATCCGATATCGCAATACGCAGGGCACCTTGATGCGCATCCTTGGAGCTGTGTCACGGCGCGGCCTTGATCTTCCTTTTGTGCAGGCAGAACCGGAGCAGCACGCGCATGCGGTTACTATTTTGCTTGACGTGAATGCGAAGCAAGTCGGACAACTCTACCGCGACTGGCGAGCGGTGGTCGATGTGGTAGACGTGCGCGCGGGCGCGCCGATTGCGGATTGGGATCATTCGACGTTCAATACACCGCATCCACCGACGTCGGTGGGTGGAGATAACGCGGCGCAAGCGGCGCGGGCTTAGGCGCGCAGTACTCGACTTGTAAATCATTTGTCAGCAAACCCACTGCTTCGGTTGTGGGTTTTGTTTTTGATGTTACCGGCGGAATGCACTAACCACTGAGAACACGAATTAACATCCAAACCTTTCAACCAAAGATGGCACCGATTTACGGAGAACGGGCCGGTCTTTACTTGTGCGATTTGCGGCCTCCTGACTCCTGTAGTTCGATTTGTTGGTAATCTTTAAATCCTATGGATCTCAAGCATCGTAGTCGTGGAATTACTGATGGTCGCGACCGGTCGCCTGCGCGGGCTATGTTCAAGGCGGTTGGGTTTACGGACGCCGATCTGGCGAAACCCCTGATCGGTGTGGCCAATACCTGGATTGAAACGATGCCCTGTAACTTCCATCTACGGCGACTCTCTGCCAAGGTGAAAGAGGGGATTTGCGCGGCGGGTGGAACCCCGATGGAGTTCAATACCATCGCGATTTCCGATGGGGAGACTATGGGGACCGAGGGCATGCGAGCCTCCCTCGTGAGCCGTGAGCTGATCGCTGACTCGATTGAACTAGTGTGCCGCGGACAGATGTTCGATGCAGTCGTGTGCGTCGTGGGCTGCGATAAGACGATCCCTGCGGCGGCAATGGCGATGGCACGAATGAATCTGCCGGGGCTGGTGCTCTATGGCGGGACAATCGCGCCAGGTTCTTACAGGGGAAAGGATGTCACGATTCAGGATGTGTTCGAGGCCGTCGGGGCAAATGCTGCTGGGAAGATGAGTGATGCGGAGTTGAAGGCACTCGAAGACGTGGCGTGTCCGGGAGCTGGTGCGTGTGGAGGGCAGTACACGGCGAACACGATGTCAACTGTGATGGAAATGATTGGTTTGTCGCCAATGGGGTTCAACAGCGTCCCCGCAATGGATGCCCAAAAGGATGAAATTGCTTTCAAGTGTGGTGACGTCGTGATGAACGTGTTGAAGCGAGGGACGAAGCCGCGCGACATCCTGACTGAAGAAGCATTTGAAAATGCGATTGCTGGAGTTGCGGCGACGGGCGGGTCGACGAATGCAGTGCTGCACTTATTGGCGATTGCTCGTGAGGCGGGCGTCCACCTCGACATCGATGATTTTCAAACGGTGAGCGAGCGCACTCCACTCTTGGCGGATTTGAAACCCGCAGGTCGATTCGTTGCGGCGGACATGCATCATGCAGGCGGAGTGCGATTGCTGACTCGCCGACTGATTTTTGGAAAACATCTGCATGGAAAGGCAATGACGGTCACAGGGTTGACTTTGAACTCGGAAGCCGAAAGCGCGATTGAGCAACCGGGGCAACAGGTGATTGCTCCGCTCGATAAACCCCTGAAGAAAACTGGTGGGCTTGTCATTCTGCACGGCAATTTGGCTCCGAAAGGATCGGTCGCCAAGATTAGCGGGCATGAACGGCTGTCGCATCGCGGTCCGGCACGTGTTTTCGATTCTGAAGAAGCTGCGATGCAAGCGGTGACGTCGAAACTGATCAAGGCTGGCGACGTCGTGGTCATCAGAAACGAGGGCCCCAAGGGCGGCCCGGGGATGCGCGAGATGCTGGGCGTGACGGCAGCGATTGTTGGCGAGGGTCTCGGAGAGACAGTCGCGTTGCTCACTGATGGTCGATTCAGTGGCGCAACCCGCGGCTTGATGGTGGGACACGTGGCCCCCGAGGCTGCGCTCGGTGGACCGATTGCTGCGATTCAGGAGGGTGACACCATTAGTATCGATGTAACGACCCGCAAGCTCGAGGTTGAGATCACTGATGCCGCGCTACAGGACCGCTTGAAGAGCTGGAAGCCCTTGGACCCACGTTATGACACGGGAGTCTTTGCGAAATATGCCGCGCTTGTGTCATCGGCTTCGGAGGGCGCCGTGACGCGGCCGCGGTGATGCGCGGAGTTGGTAGGTCAATCCGTTGTTTGCATTAACGCTGCCGTTGTTTGCATTAACGCTGCGCTGGTCGCAGAGCACGGCGCAGCGGACGGTATCGCGCACCGTTGGTAACCGCCTAATCCAAAGATGCACTGGAATTTGTGCGGTGCGTGATACACTAGAAGTGCGCTTGATCCCACGGGTTGTGTGTGGTGCGGTTCCTCTCGTTGATGTGAGAATTCCCGCCTTTGTTCCATCCGTTAGTTTTCAGCGTAAATAAGAATAGAAACTGGACGCCGGTTCGTTCGCTCACCACACGTGTACCGACCAGAGGCCTACCAGACAGAAAGAAACAACTTGAAACACTTTTCAGAGTTACCCTTGTCGCCCTACTTACAGGAGCGGCTGGCGGTAGCCGAATTTTCCGTACCAACACCAGTGCAGGCGGCAGCTCTTCCTCCAGCCCTTCAAGGCAAGGACGTGGTTGCAACCGCGCAGACAGGCACCGGCAAAACGCTTGGATTCCTGATCCCGGTGATGGAACGACTGCTTCAACAAAAGGCTGCGGGCATCGCGGCACTCGTCCTGGTTCCCACTCGGGAACTTGCCATGCAGGTTGCCGATCAATACGAAGCGTTGCGCGGAGCGAAACTTCCCCGTGCAGCCGTCGCGGTAGGCGGCCTCTCCGAAAGAGATCAATTGAACGCGATCCGTCGCGGAGCACGCGTGATTGTTGCAACGCCCGGACGCCTCGAGGATTTCCTCGAGCGCGGACTCGTCAACTTTCGCGATTTGCAGATTCTAGTGCTCGACGAAGCGGATCGCATGCTCGACATGGGATTCCTGCCATCGTTAAGGAGAATTGCATCTGCTCTGCCTGCGAACCGACAGACCATGTGCTTTTCGGCGACCATGGAAGCGTCCGTCGCCCACCTCGTGAGCAACTACACCAAGTCCCCCGTACGTGTTGCGCTAGGTTCGACTTTGAAACCTTCCGAGAATGTGCGCGTACAGGCGTTCGAAGTTTCCGATAGCGAGAAGCAGGATGTTCTCCATCGCCTGCTCGCGAAAGAAACCGGACGGTGCTTGGTATTCGCGCGAACCAAACGCGGAACGGAGCGGTTGGCCAAGCGCTTAACGCACGAGGGTTTTGCGGCTGCCGCCATTCATGGCGACCGGTCACAATCTCAGCGCATAGCTGCTCTTGCTGGATTTCAGCAAGGTCGATATCGAGTGCTTGTGGCAACAGATCTTGCGTCACGCGGAATTCACGTTGAGGACATTGCCCACGTCATCAACTATGACTTGCCGCAAGTTGCTGAAGATTTCATCCATCGCGTAGGTCGAACGGGACGCGCCGGTGGCCGTGGAGTGGCATCGACGCTGTTTGGACGCGATCAGGCGAAGGATCTTCGCGATCTGGAACGGACGCTTGGCATTCGAATTGAGCGCAAGAGCATTCAGAGCGAGTTCTCGGCTGAAGGCGATCGGGCAGCTATTTCAGTGAACCTTTCCGCGATCTCCGCAGCTACACGTAGCATTGTGGCGCTACCCGGCGAGATTTTGCAGAACGGCTGACGTCGATCGAATCACAAGGATCTTCCGCTTTCCGCGGAAGATCCACTTTCATTGCCAGTTCCGATTCAGGGCCCAACAATTCACCACTCTAAGAGTTCCACCCGAGCAGATGCGATTTCCTGCGGCCGCTATACTCGGAATTCACGACACTAGTTAGTCGGAGCCCTGCCATGCCAGAAGGTGCCCAGGTCGAGCCGTGGTTACGCGGAACACACCAAGATGTCCCACCCGCACAGCGCGCCGTTATTCATGCTCTCGAGTTGGCGAAAGAAGATCTGAAACGATGGTGTGAGGGCTTGACGAACTCCGAACTGCACGCCCGGCCCAACCAGATCGCCTCGGTTGCATTTCATTTGAAGCACATCGCAAGAAGCACTGACCGGCTACTGACCTATGCGGAAGGGCGCGGTTTATCTCCGCAGCAATTGTCTGAACTTGGTACCGAGATGGACGGATCAGGAACGCTCGAAAGCATTTGGGCGGACCTCGACCACGGCCTAACGGGAGCAATGGAACGGATTCGACGTTTCGCTTCCGGCTTGCTGCTTGAATCGCGTACCGTCGGGAAGAAAGCGCTTCCGACAACTGTTGCCGGCCTGCTTGTCCATGTCGCCGACCACACTCAACGGCATGTTGGGCAGGCAATCACGACTGCTAAGGTTGTACGCAAACAGCCGCAGCGATCGCACTCATGATCGTTGTTATTGGCTAGAAGTTGTTGTTAGCTTACGTTTGAGGTGACTGATATCGCGTTGTCAGAATGCAGCCTGCGGTTCCACGCGATCAATAACACCGATCCAATCAGTATCAGTCCCACGCACAAGCCAATCCAAATACCGACTGCGCCCCATCCCATTCGAAAACACAGCAGGTAGCCGACCGGTAGTCCTATGAACCAGTAGGCAACCAGATTGGCCAACATCGGCGTACGCGTGTCACCGGTTCCCCGAAGCGCACCCGTGGCGACGGTCTGAAGGCCGTCGAACAATTGAAAGGCCGCGGCCACCAGCAATAGAGTGGCGCCCACCTTGATCACCACCTGATCTGGTGAGAAGAGACGTGCGATTTGAGTTGGCATTAGAACGAAGATCAAGCCGGAGCAGCCCATGAAGCCGCATCCCAGTGCGATCGCCGACCATCCCGCGCGCCTCGCACCTTGCGGATCTCGTCTACCAAGATATTGGCCGACGCGCACGGCAGCTGCTGAACTGATACCAAGCGGAACCATGAACGTGAACGCGGCACAGCTAAGCGCGATTTCGTGGCCGGACAGTGGTAATGGTCCCAACTTCGCGCACAGGGCGGTGGCCGCGGCAAACGCGCTGATCTCGAGCATGATCTGCGTTGCCGCAGGAGCGCCAAGACGCAGAAGCGCAATGATTCGACCAAAATCAATGCGGACGTTGCTGCCCCAGCGTGGTAACGACCGCTTTGATTCCACCCACAAAAGCACGAACACCAGGGTTGTGAACATGTATACGCGAGCGATACAAGTAGACCATCCAGACCCTGTGATACCCATCGATCTAAAGCCAAGGTGCCCGTAGATGAATGCCCAATTGCCAACTGCATTAATAATGTTGGCTGAAACGAGGGCAAAAGTAATCGGACGCACGACATTCACCGCTTGGAGATAGCGTCGGACCGCAAAATATCCGAGCAACGGGAGCGTTCCCCAATTTATTGCTCGCAAGAACGGGCGCATGGGCTCGACAAGTTCCGGACTGATTCCAAAGCGTTGCATCAGCGCAGGCCAGAACGACACGGTGAGTATAAGGATCGGCGCAAGGATTAGAGCAATTACCAATCCGTTCACCAAGGAGTGGCGTGCGTCTTCAATGTCTTCGCGACCGAATGCATGTGCGACGAAAGTATCCAGGCCGAGCAACAGTCCCGCTCCGAAAATCGCAACACTGTGGTAAAGACTTTGGCCCAATCCAGTAGCGCCGATGGCCACGGCGCTATTCGGAAGTCGCCCGACCATGATGGTGTCGACGATTCCCATACTCATCCAGCCAACTTCGGCGAGGACGAGGGGCCATGCGAGATGAAAAGTAGCGCGCACCTCCTGTGAAAGATTAGGAGCTGAGGAAGGGGGATGAACAGGTGGGGCCATCAGGGTAAGACAGCACTATAACAAGAGGCGAGGAGATTGAGATGTGATGCGTCCGTCGTGTCGCGACGCGAGGGGCCGCTAATCGTGGTAATTTGGACGGCGCGCGGCACGCAGTGCGCGAGAGCCACGCTCGGCGCTCCGAAGGGATCGGAATGGACGCGAAGCAGGATGGAATCCGCGAAATCGACGTCCTCTGGCTAACCGCTGGTCTTGGATGCGATGGAGACACCATCGCGATGACCGCCGCGACGCAGCCCAGCATTGAAGATGTGTTGATGGGCGCACTCCCTTGGATTCCAAAGGTGCGCTTACACAATCCATTCCTCTCCATGGAGAATGGCGACGAGTTTTTGTCCTTCTTCCGACAGTCGGCGGAGGGGGCTCTGGATCGACCATTCATCCTCGTAGTGGAAGGCTCCATTCCAAACGAAAACAATAAATCGGAGGGCTATTGGGCGTCTTTTGGCACGGATCCGAAAACCGGACAGCCAATTACGACATGCGAGTGGATTGATCGTCTGGCTCCGAATGCCTGGGCGGTCGTTGCGGCTGGCACGTGCTCAACCTATGGCGGCATTCATGCCATGGAGGGAAATCCTACGGGATGCATGGGGCTTCCTGACTACCTGGGGTGGAAGTGGAAGTCGAAGGCGGGAATTCCCATTGTCTGCGTTCCGGGGTGTCCAGTGCAGCCCGACAATTTCATGGAGACGTTGTTGTACTTGTTGCATATGTCCGTCGGACGCGCGCCCATGATTCCACTGGATGAAGCTCTGCGCCCGACATGGTTGTTTGGTAACACCGTACATGAGGGCTGCGATCGCGGCGGATACTACGAGCAGGCACAATTTGGAGAGGAGTATGGTTCCCCCCTTTGCATCGTAAAACTTGGCTGCTGGGGTCCAGTCGTTCAATGCAACGTGGGCAAACGCGGTTGGATGGGAGGAGTGGGCGGGTGCCCAAATGTGGGCGGAATTTGCATTGGATGCACGATGCCAGGATTTCCGGACAAGTTCATGCCATTGATGAATCAACCGCCGGGGTCGCTACTGTCATCCAACGCTGTACAAACCTACGGGCGCGCTATCCATGCGCTGCGAAGGTTCACGCAGGCCTCTTTAAATAAGGAACCGAGCTGGCGCAAACGAAACGTTACCAACTCTGAAAAGTAGCAATCGTTTTTGCAACAGAAATGACTTCTTTGCCTAAAAATCGCGTTCATGTGGAGCCTTCGCTTTCCAATCTACCGCCAGAGTCGGCTGAGTCTGCGGCGGTTGATGTTCTGGAAGAACTCGCCGGTGTCTATCGAGCTCAAGCCGGTACGAGGCCTGGTCACATTACTTACTATCCGGCAGATCTCGACGCTGCGTCGCTGAGCGAAGAAGAGCGGCTCGCACCGGAGGCGAAGTACCGAGCCTTACTCGAGCAGATACCTGCTGTAATTTTCATGGTGTACCTCGATCGCGGAATCGGCGAGGCGTATGTCAGTCCTCAGATCGAAGCATCGCTTGGTTTTTCCCAGGAAGAGTGGCTCGAAGATCCTGTTCGCTGGTATCAGCATATCCACCCGGACGATAAGCGACGTTGGAGCGAAGAAGCAGCGGTCATGTTTCTTTCGGGCGCGCCGCTGCGTTCTTCATACCGCGTGATGGCTCGCGATGGACGAATTATTTGGTTTCAGTGTGAAGCCAAGATCATTCGGCGCAAGGATGGACGTCCTTGGTTCATCCATGGAATTGCCTTCGATATCACGGACCTTAAGCAAACAGAACAAGCACTACAAGATGAGCGCAATGTCGTATCGGCAATTCTAGACACGGTAGGAGCATTAGTGATGGTGCTCGACCGGACGGGGCGGATTATTCGATTTAATCGCGCGTGCGAACAGCTCACGGGATATTCGTTCGCTGAAGTCCGCGACAAGTGCATCTGGGAATTGTTCGTCGCTCACGAGGAGGTCCCGCGGTTTCGTTCGCTGTTCGTAGAAATATGCGAGAGCACGTCCAGAACCGAATATGAGAGCCGTTGGATTACGCGCACCGGAGATAAGCGCACAATTGCTTGGTCCGCCGCTCTCTTGCCGGGCGCAAATGAAATGCCGACGTACGTTATCGCGTCGGGGATCGATCTAACCGAACAAAAGAGAGCGCAAGCAAAATTCAGCGGATTACTTGAAGCCGCTCCCGACGCCGTAGTCGTGGTCAACCAACTTGGCAAAATCGTTCTGGTCAACGCCCAGGTCGAAAAGCTGTTCGGGTATGGTCGACACGAGTTGCTGGGGGAAGAAATCGAAAAGCTGGTGCCGCAGCGCTTGCGACGACAGCATCCGCGTCATAGAAAAAGTTTTTTCACTGAGCCGCGAGTGAGACCGATGGGCGCGGGGCTGGAACTCTACGGATTGCATAAGGACGGAACTGAGTTTCCTGTCGAGATCAGCCTGAGTCCACTTGAGACAGAAGAAGGTGTGTTGGTGTCGAGTGCGATACGCGATATCAGCGAACGCAAGAGCCTCGAGAAGACCGTACTGGAGATTAGCGAACGTGAGCAGCGTCGCATCGGTCAAGATTTGCACGATGGACTCGGGCAGCATTTGACCGGGATCGCATTCATGACAAAGGTGCAGGAACAGAAGCTGGCGGATCGGGAGATACCGGAAGCCGTCGATGCGGCGAAGATTGTGAAGTTAGTCAATGATGCAATTCTAAAAACTCGCGAGCTGTCGCGCGGTCTGCTTCCGGTTGTGTCTGATGCTCACGGGCTCATGTCGGCCTTGCAGATGCGGGCTGGCGAAATTGAAGATCTATTCGGAATCAATTGTCACTTTCAATGTGACCAGCCGGTTCTGATTCATGACACGCCAATGGCTACCCATCTCTTCCACATTGCTCAGGAAGCTGTAAACAACGCGATCAAGCATGGGCGTGCACAAAACATTCTGATCCGGCTTTTTTCGGGCGAACGGGAAGGCACGTTGATGATAAAAGATGACGGCATCGGATTCGAGCCGCCGACGCAACGGCACACCGGGGTTGGCCTCAGAATCATGAACTACCGCGCGGGCATGATAGGTGGGAATCTGGAAGTTCGCCCGGAACCCCCACACGGTACGATCGTGACGTGCCGGTTCCCAATCGGAGCCGCACCGACCGCATAGAAGGACGAATGGACGTGACTCACCAGACTGCTTCCGGTGCAAGCAAGAATCGAGTGTTCGTCGTCGACGATCATCCGATCGTCAGGCAAGGGCTGGCGCTCCTGATCAATCGCGAACCGGATCTCACCGTTTGCGGAGAAGCCGAGGAATCCGCGGCCGCGATGCAGCAGATTCCCACGGTTAAGCCCGACATTCTTATTGTGGACATCTCTCTGAACGGCCCTGATGGCCTCGATCTACTCAAGAGCGTGCGAGGGAAATATCCGACACTCCCGGTGCTCATTCTTTCGATGCACGACGAGTCGATTTATGCCGAACGCGCGCTACGAGCCGGTGCGAACGGTTACATCATGAAACAGGAAGCAACCGAGAAAGTCTTGATCGCAGTGCGAAGAATTTTGAACCGCGAAATTTACGTCAGCGATCGCGTCGCGAACAAAATGCTGCAGCAATACATTGGCGGCGCTGAGAAAGTGCATTCACCGATCGCTGACCTCACGGACCGCGAGTTGGAAGTATTTCGTTTGATCGGCGATGGACACAGCACACGCCAGATCGCCGAAGACTTGCATTTGAGCGTAAAGACAGTTGAGACTTACCAAGCTCACATCAAAGAAAAACTATCGCTCAAGAGCGCGCGCGAGCTTGTGCAGCACGCAATTCAGTGGAACATCCGCGAAAAAACGGCTTGATGCAACGCGCCGCCTTCTCCCCACCGCTAAGGGAATCCCTTACGGCAAACTGAGCCGAATCCCTGAATGAAGTTACAGGGCGGCTCCCGCTTGTGCCCAGTGCCCGCTTCTTGGTCTTATGGTTTCGTCTGAGAACGTTGATTTGGCGGCTCGAAGTATTTGTGTGTGACCGGCCTCGTTGTTCACCCTACGACCTTAGTTTCAGGAAAACTGAAGTCTCTCCAAACTGAAAACATTTTCGAAAGGAGTCCAGCGATGGCAGCGGAAGCAGCTCCTTACGGTCGAGTGACGCAGAAAGCACCGGCTGTTGCGGAAGTACACGTAGTCTGGATCACGGCAGGCCTAGGCTGCGACGGAGACTCGGTCTCGATTACAGCAGCAACTCAACCAAGTATCGAAGACGTGATTTTGGGCGCAATCCCTGGGCTGCCTAAAGTTCACCTTCACAATCCCGTTCTCGCATACGAGAACGGCGACGACTTCATGAAGTTCTGGTATCTGGCGGAGAAAGGAAAGCTGGATCCGTTTGTACTTGTTGTAGAAGGTTCCATTCCAAACGAAAACATCAAAAAAGAAGGTTACTGGGCAGGGCTCGGAACAGATCCCGCGAGTGGACAACCCATCAAGACCACCGAATGGATTGACAGGCTGGCGCCCAAAGCGGTTGCGGTCCTTGCCTGCGGAACGTGCGCAACCTACGGCGGCATTCATGCGATGGAGGGCAATCCTACAGGTTGCATGGGATTAGCCGACTACCTTGGCTGGGACTGGCGTTCGGTGGCAGGGCTGCCGATCGTAAATGTCCCCGGTTGCCCGGTCCAACCCGACAACTTCATGGAAACGGTTCTGTACCTCCTATATCAAGTTGCTGGGCTGGCGCCAATGATTCCGCTCGATGATCAGCTGCGGCCGACGTGGCTTTTTGGGCAGACGGTGCACGAAGGCTGTGATCGCGCTGGCTACTACGAACAAGGTGATTTCGCATCGGTGTACGGGTCGCCGAAATGCATTGTCAAACTCGGATGCTGGGGCCCGGTGGTGAACTGCAACGTTCCGAAACGCGGATGGATGGCGGGGATTGGAGGCTGTCCGAATGTCGGAGGAATCTGCATTGGTTGCACAATGCCCGGGTTCCCTGACAAATTCATGCCATTCATGGACGAGCCACCCGGCGCGAAGGTGTCGACGGCGGCAGCCAGCGCATATGGGCGCGCGGTTAGCGCCTTGCGCTCAATGACCCAGGCGACGGTCAACAAAGAACCCAAGTGGCGGCACGCTAGAGCAGAACTCACAACCGGCTATCACCCGAGAACCTACTGAGAGGAGCGATCGCAATGGCGACTGTCACAGCACCATCCAAAGAGGTTCCTACCAAATCGCGGAACCTGGTCGAAATGAACTGGGACCCGATCACTCGCATCGTGGGAAGTCTCGGGATCTTTACCAAAATCGATTTCGAGAACCGCCGCGTCGCGGAATGCCACAGCACATCCTCAATTTTCCGAGGCTACAGCATTTTCATGAAGGGGAAGGATCCCCGTGATGCTCACTTCATTACGAGCCGCATCTGCGGGATCTGCGGCGACAATCACGCCACCTGCGCTACCTATGCCCAGAACATGGCATTCGGGGTGAGGCCACCAGCGCTTGCGGAGTGGATCGTCAATCTTGGTGAAGCCGCCGAGTACATGTTCGATCACAACATCTTTCAAGACAATCTGGTTGGCGTGGATTTTTGCGAACAGATGGTGAAGGAGACGAATCCGACTGTCTGGACGAAAGCCGAAAAGACAACAGCACCGAATTCGAATCTGCACGGGTATCGCACCATCGCCGACATCATGAAAGCGTTGAATCCGTTCACCGGAGCCTTTTATCGAGAAGCGCTCCAGATGAGCAGGATGACTCGTGAGATGTTTTGTCTAATGGAAGGACGGCATGTGCACCCATCCACCCTCTATCCAGGGGGCGTGGGGACCGTGCCGACTATTCAGCTGTTCACGGACTACCTGGTACGACTCATGAAATACGTCGAATTCATGAAGAAAGTCGTACCGCTGCACGACGATCTGTTTGATTTCTTTTACGAAGCTCTCCCGGGATACGAGCAAGTGGGACAGCGGCGCGTCCTGCTGGCGTGTTGGGGATCATTTAACGATCCTGCTCACTGCGACTACACCTACAAAAACATGACGAAGTGGGGGAACAAGATGTTCGTCACTCCCGGCGTCGTCGTCGACGGCAAACTAGTTACCACGGATCTGGTCGACATCAACTTAAACATCCGCATTCTCCTTGGCAGTTCTTATTACGACGACTGGCAGAACGCAGAAACGTTTGTGAAGACCGATCCGCTCGGTAACCCAGTGGACAAACACCATCCATGGAACCAATCCACGATTCCCAGGCCACAAAAACGGGACTTCGGTGGGAAATACACCTGGGTTATGTCGCCGCGCTGGTTCGACAAACGCACCGGGGATCACCTTGCTCTCGATACCGGAGGCGGTCCGATCGCGCGTTTGTGGGCAACTGCTCTCGCCGGGTTAGTGGACATCGGCTACATCAAGTCCACCGGCCACAGCGTAAAAATGTATCTTCCGAAGACTGCGTCGCTGCCCGAAGTTGAATTCGAGTGGAAAATTCCGAAATGGAGCAACGCAATCGAAAGAGATCGTGCTCGGACCTATTTCCAAGTTTATGCTGCTGCCGCCGCACTGCACTTCATGGAAAAGGCGCTCGAGGAATTACATGCTGGGCGAACAAAGACGTGGACGGAGTTCAAGGTCCCCGAGGAAGCCATCGGTTGTGGATTCCACGAGGCAGTTCGCGGCGTGCTTTCTCACCACGTAGTGATCCGGGAAGGAAAGATCGCGAACTATCATCCTTATCCTCCGACGCCGTGGAACGCCAATCCTCGAGATGTTTACGGGACGCCTGGGCCGTATGAAGATGCGGTACAGAACACGCCGATTTTCGAGGAAAACGGCCCAGATAAATTCAAGGGCATCGACATCATGCGTGCGGTTCGGAGTTTTGATCCGTGCCTCCCGTGTGGTGTGCACATGTACGTCGGGGAAGGAAAAGTAATTGAGACTCGGCATTCCCCAATGTTTGGTCTGCAGCACTAAGCGGTTTCACCAACAAGCAAGGAGTGAGAGCACAACATTAAAGGAAGGCCAGTCGCAGGGGGAAAGCGCCTTGGCAACCTGATTCAAGCTCTCGCTCCTTGTGTTGTCAGGAGGATCGTGAAAGATCAAAAGGACTTTCAACAGCGCGTACAGAGGATCGGCGACCTGGTAGGTCAACTTGACGACATTCGCGATCCAACCTCGCGAATCGCCGCTCGCGAGCTGGTTCAGTTGCTGATGGAACTGCATGGCACAGGACTGGAACGGATGATGGAAGTTGTCTTTGAAGCGGGCGAACCCGGCGAACGGATTATTAATAATCTGGGTCGCGACGAACTTGTAAGCAGCCTGCTGATTCTGCACGGGCTCCATCCTGATGATCATGCCACGCGAGTCGTCAAGTCTGTCGATCGCGTGCGCCCAAGCCTGCGCAAAGCTGGGGCGGAATTGGAATTGCTGTCGGTTGAGAGCGGCGCGGTCCGGGTGAAGATCGAAACAACGAGTCATAGTTGTGGGTCGACAACCAGCTCGTTGCGCACAATGGTCGAGGAGGCGATCTACGGCGGCGCACCGGATACAACCTCACTCGTTGTCGAGGGCCTTGAGGAGAAGCCCGCGTCTGGATTCGTCGCGCTTGAAAGTCTGTTAGGGAGTGGATTGCTTGCACCAGCATCCGCAACGAGTTCTCCCCTCAGTGGCAATGGTGGCAAGTAAGGTTTTAGGTTTGGTGATAGATACCTATGAGTACAGGATCCACTGACTTCGAAAGCGCCTTTGGCACGCTGCGGCAACTGACTCGCCGGACGCGATCGGCAGAGCGTTGTGAGCTGTGCGGAAACGATCTTTCGTTCAATCATCCTCATTTGGTTGAAATCTCAAAGCGAAAACTATTGTGCGCCTGTGATGCATGCGCCGTTCTCTTCAGCGGACAAGCGGGCGGGAAGTTTAAGCGAGTGTCGAGACGCGTAAGGTTTCTGACTGACTTCTGTATGACCGATGCCCAGTGGGATGGCTTGATGATTCCCATCAACATGGCGTTCTTTTACAAGAGCAGCCTTGAGGAACGGGTTGTATCGCTATATCCGAGCCCTGCCGGAGCGACCGAGTCGCTGCTCGCGCTTGAAACCTGGAGCGATATCGTGAGCATGAACCCGGTACTCGAAGACATGCAGGGCGATGTTGAAGCCCTGCTTGTGAATCGCGTTGGTCATGCGCGCGGCAGACAGGAAGCCGAATATTATCTTCTGCCCATTGATGAGTGCTTCAAACTGGTTGGTTTGATACGCACGCACTGGCGCGGACTCTCCGGTGGGACTGAGGTGTGGCAGGAACTGGGCCGTTTTTTTGCTGACTTGAAGAGCCGCGCAGAGTTACCAAAGGAATCCAATGCCTGACCTGGATTTCCAAATCGAATCCGCCGAAGTTACCCCTTATGCCGCGGCTCCCCAACTGGCACTGAAGCTTCGCGTATCCAGCAGCGATCCAGATGAGACGATTCATACCGTAGCGCTTCGCTCACAGATTCAAATTGAAGTGACACGCAGACATTACACATCTGATGAGCAGGAAAAGCTGCGAGACCTGTTCGGCGAGCCAGATCGCTGGGGGCAAACGCTTCGAAGTCTACTATGGACCCACGCTCCCGTAGTTGTACCTTCCTTCGTCCATGAAACTGTGGTTGATCTACCCATTCCATGCACATTCGACTTCAATGTCGCCGCGACAAAATACTTTTACGGCCTTCAAGATGGCGTCATTCCGCTATGTTTGATGTTTAGCGGAACAGTGTTTTACGCCAAAGGCGGCGCAGGCTTGCAGGTGGCGCCGATTTCGTGGAACAAAGAAGCGCGCTTCAAGTTGCCGGTGCAAGTCTGGCGAGATGTAATTGAGGCGTTCTACCCAAACACGGCCTGGCTTTGTCTTCGACGCGACGCGTTCGAACGCCTTTATCAATACAAAATTCGAAAAGGCATTCCAACTTGGGAGCAGGCCATCGAAGAGCTGCTCCTGGCGCACGAGGCGGTGGTGCGATGAGTCTTGCTGTCGTCGATCAGATTGCGAAGGCCGTTCTGTATGAAGGATACATGCTCTACCCCTACCGTCCTTCTGCCGTAAAGAACCAGCAACGCTGGAATTTCGGTGTCCTCTATCCGCGCGCTTACAGCGACGCGCAGAAGGGGACCGATGCGTGGATGATGCAAACGGAAGTTTTGGTGCAAGGCACAATCGCAACGCGACTGAACGTGAAGGTACGTTTTTTGCAGCTGGTCAATCGTTCGCTGGGTCGAGTGGGGACTACGGTCGGCGAGCTAACAAATGCGGGCGCGCAGGAATTTGAAGCTGTTCCCACGCTGGTTGTTGACGATCGAATCCTTCAACCATGGCAGGAAGCAATTGAGCGAGAAGTCAGCCTGCCAGCACTCTCGATTGAACAAACGAGTCATCAACTCTTTGTACATTCTTTTTCGTTTCCACCTGAGGAAAGTTTCGAGGACGTGCGAGATCTAAGCGGGAATGTAGTTGGCGTGATTATCCGAGAACGAGCGATCCTAAACGGTGTAGTAGAGGTGAGCGTCACACACGTTAAAGATGACCTTTTCACAGTTCGCGTGATTGTGGTAAACCTCGCAACAGATACAGCGACTTCGGGCACGCGAGAAACTGCTGTCACGAAGGCCATGTGCTCGACGCACACCGTTCTGGTGGCGAGCGGCGGCGAATTTCTTTCAGCCATTGATCCTCCCGAAGCGGTCCGGGACTACGCCTCTGGCTGCCGCAATATCGGAACATTTCCGGTGCTGGTTGGCCAGCAAGGTCAGCGCGATACTTTCTTGTCTTCTCCCATCATCTTGTACGACTATCCGCAGATCGCACCGGAGAGCTCCGGTGATCTTTTTGATGGCACCGAAATTGACGAGATTCTTTCCCTCCGAATCATGACACTGACTGATGAAGAAAAACGGGAGATGCGCGAGTCAGATGTTCGGGCCCGTCAGATTCTGGAGCGAACTGAGTCGTTGCCGGTTGATCAGCTCATGAAACTGCACGGTGTTTTGCGCGGATTGCGCGCTGTGACGGACAAGCCATGAACGAATGGGAATGGCAACTGTTGGAAGACAAGACATCGGTTGATCGTGTTCGCGTTGGCGACACAGAACTAGCTGTGGGCGATCGCGTACGACTGCTTCCGCGGAAAGGCGGCGACGTTTTCGACTTAGCACTCGCCGGCCAAAATGCGTTAATTGAAAGCATCGAACAAGACTACGAAGGGAAGGTCCACGTCTGTGTCGTGCTCGATGATGACCCCGGGCGGGATTTGGGACTTCTGCGACAACCCGGCCATCGATTCTTTTTCGACCCGGCCGAATTAGAACTGCTCTCGGCAAGAGAATTTGACGTGCCTGCAATCGTTCGGCCCAGGATATTGGTGGCCGGAATCGGCAATATTTTTCTCGGAGACGACTCGTTTGGTGTTGAAGTAGTGCGCCGGCTCACCGACAAAGGCCTGCCCGACGGTGTGCGGATTGTTGATTTCGGGATTCGCAGTCTTGACCTCGTCTATGCGTTGCAGGAGGGATACGAGACAACCATTCTTGTGGACGCATGTCCGCGCGGCCAAGAACCGGGAACCATCTACGTCGTTGAGCCCGATCTCGACGCACTGGGACCAGCGGATGATGTGGTGGATTCACATGGAATGAATCCTCTGAAAGTTCTGGCCATGGCGAAGGCAATGAATGCCCCGATGAACAAGATTCTTTTAGTGGGATGTGAACCGGCTACTCTCGGCGGGGACGAAGGGCACATGGGTCTCAGTGAACCTGTCGCGGCAGCGGTGGATGAAGCTGCAACGATAGTTGAATCCCTTGTGCATAAGCTTTTGAAAAGCGACTAACTAGAAAATACGAGGAGACGACCGTGGCAATGGAACTGGCAGAGCATCCTACAAACGGCATGTCGACTGACAGAGACACTCTCTACATGGTTGGCGGCTTGGCTTTGATGGTGTTTGGTGCGGGATTGATCCTTTCAAACCCGATCGTGAGAAAGTATCTCGGCAACATGGGTGTTGGCGGCTTGATGCAGACTGCACTTCCCGACATCGATAAATATCTGAAGTTGAGATCGATGTAGGACATCAGTTTTCGAGAACGAGGGTGCTCGATGTTGGTTGCGGTGAGAGCAGCTAAGCTGTTCTTGTCTGGGGAGGATAAACATTGGGTGACCTCACTCCTTACGCAATTGACGTACGCGCTAGTCAGTTCACGGTTCAGGCCTTTGCGGGCGGGTTGATATCAGCGGTGGCGCATAGCCCAAAGATCGCGATTCGCGATTGGGGCGCTGAGATCACCTTATCGGCCGGTGCTATCGCCGAATCGACGTTGCGAGTGAAGATCGGGCTCAGTTCGCTCGAAGTGCTGGATCAGATTCGAGACGATGACCGGCGGGAATTGCATCGCGTGATGAACCAGGAGGTGTTGGAGATTGCGAGGTTTCCCGAGGCGAAGTTTGATAGTTCGCAGATCGTCGCGGAACAACTAAAACCAGAACTCTATCGAGTTAATATTTCGGGGCCACTCACTTTGCACGGGGTAACAAACACGCATTCCTTTCGGGCTCAGGTTGCCCTCGGAGTCGATAGTCTTCGCTCCTACGGCGAGTTTGCAATTCTCCAAACGGATTACGGGATCCGCATTGCTTCGATCGCCGGGGGGACTTTGAAGTTGCAAGACGAATTGAAATTCTCTTTTTATGTTGTTGCACGGAAGCAGGCGTGAAGAAGATTGCCACTAGAACGAGCTTTTCGCCACAACCAGGAGGGCTATTTCTTGCACTTATCATCAGCACGACCGAGTCCGGAGGAAGCCACCGTTCATTACGCGATTGATGCGGGAAGGAGCAAGTTGACTGTGCAAGCGATGGCGGGCGGCATTCTGTCTTCCCTCGGCCATAATCCAACCATCATTTTTCGCGATTTGTCTGGCGATCTTCAAGTTGACCCGGTGGACTTGAAAACCTCTAGTGTACGAATAACCATCAAGGTTGATTCGTTAGTGGCGTTGAACGATGTTCGTGACGAAGACAGGCGCGAGATCGAACGTCGCGGGCGCGAAGAAGTTCTAGAGGCTTCGAAGTATTCAGAAGTCACCTACGACTGTTCGACCGTGTCAGCAAGCAAGACTGCGGATGGGCAATACTGGGTCGCTCTCAGTGGACAACTGACGCTGCACGGTATTACTCATGATCAGCCAGTTTCCGCGCGCGTCACTTTCAACGACGACCTTCTACGGGCATACGGAGAGTGTTCGCTGAAGCAGACAGCTTATGGCATCAAGCTAGTTTCTGCCGTCGGTGGGACGATTAAAGTGAAAGATGACGTGAAAATCACGTTCGAAGTAGTTGCTCAGAAACAGGGGTAATCGACTTATGTGCTTGGCAATACCTGCAAAGATCGTGGAATTGGTACCGGACAGCGCTAGCCTGGCCACGGTCGAGGTCGCTGGCGTGCGCCGTCGCGTTGACCTTGGATTGCTCGAAGATGACATGCCGAAACCCGGAGACTGGGTGCTCGTTCATGTCGGCTTCGCAATGAGCAAGATCAGCGAACAAGACGCGATCGACCAGATGCGAACCTTAACCATGCTAGGCGAAGCCGAGCAAGCCATGGAAGAAGTTCAGGGCTATGGTTTGGAGAACCTGGACGCGGACAACGTGCGCAAGCAGTAGGCGCGAACCAAACTTAGCGCAGTGGGAGAAGATCATGCGGTTCGTGGATGAATTCAGGGATCCTGACGTTATAACCCGGACATGCTCTGAAATACGTCGCCTCGCGGATCCTAAGCGGCACTACCGCATTATGGAAGTCTGTGGCGGACACACTCACGCGATTTATCGTTTTGGGTTAAAAGATGTCCTGCCGGAAAACATTGAACTGATTCATGGCCCTGGTTGCCCAGTATGCGTTCTTCCCATGGGCCGCATCGACGATGGTTTGTCGATCGCGCAGGATCCAAACGTCATCTTTGCTGCTTTTGGCGATATGATGCGGGTCCCGGGAACTCAAGGCAGCCCGCTTGAGCACAAAGCACGGGGTATGGACGTCCGCATTGTTTACTCGCCTGCAGATGCCCTGAAGATTGCTAAGGCAAATCCCGACAAGCATGTCATGTTCTTCGCCATCGGATTTGAGACCACAGCTCCCTCCACGGCGTTAACGCTCATCCGCGCGAAGAACGATGGTATCCACAATTTTTCAGTCTTCTGCAATCACGTAACAATCATTCCTGCGATTCGCGCGATCCTCGATTCTCCAGATATGCGCCTGGATGCATTCATCGGTCCCGGACACGTGTCCACTGTCATCGGCTGTCGCCCTTACGAATGGATTGCGAGTGTCGAAAACAAACCGATCGTGGTATCCGGGTTCGAGCCTTTGGACATGCTGCAGTCGATCGTAATGCTGTTACGCCAATTGAAAGCCGGCCATTCCAAAGTTGAGAACCAATACAAGCGGGTCGTTCCTTGGGAAGGAAACCGTTCCGCATTGAAAGCCATGGCTGAGGCTTTTCAGCTACGGCCGTACTTCGAATGGAGGGGCTTGGGATTTATTTCGCAATCGGCTCTTCGAGTCCGCGATGAATACGCGGAGTGGGATTCAGAACGACGCTTCGACGTACCGGGAGTGCGCGTCACGGACCCGCGCGCCGCTCAATGTGGCGAGGTACTGAAAGGTGTCTTGAAGCCTCATCAATGCAAGCTTTTTGGCCATGAGTGCACGCCCGAACATCCAATTGGCGCGCTTATGGTGTCGTCGGAAGGATCATGCGCAGCTTACTTCAATTACGAACACCGCAAGACGGCAATGGTAACTCTGAGACCGACGGCCTGAATCCTATCTCGGTGGCTAGGAATTCGCGGCGCTTGCGGTTCCGCGATACCCAAATCGAGATGGCTCATGGCGCCGGTGGTAAGGCCAGCCGTCGCCTCGTCGAAGGGCTCTTTGCTCCATTATTGTTTCCCTCCTCTGAGGAACCACTCGGCGACGCAGCACACTTTCAGTTGGGCTCATCGTCGCTGGCGATGACTACCGACGCGTTCGTCGTCAAACCGCTCAGCTTCCCGGGCGGCTGCATCGGAGAACTGGCGGTCAATGGCACCGTAAACGATCTGGCGGTATCGGGTGCACGCGCCGAAACGATGGTCTGCACATTCATCTTGGAAGCGGGCCTCGCCAGCAACGTTCTAGAGGCGCAGGTGCAGGCGATGGCCGATGCCGCACGAAAAGCCGGCGTCCGCATAGTCGCGGGAGACACTAAAGTTGTTGAGCACGGCAAGGCTGATGGAATGTACATCACGACAACGGGGGTCGGCCGTCTTATCCCAGATCTCTTTTTGAGCGCTCGCTCGGTTCGCGCTGGAGACAAGGTATTACTCTCAGGGCCAATCGGAGATCACGGCATTACGATTCTCTTGGCGCGTGGAGAGCTTGATCTTGAGGCGAACCTGACATCCGACACCCGCTCAGTCCTTCCTTTGGTCGAAGCTTTAGTAAAACAAGCGGGGCCCGGCGTGCGTTGGATGCGCGACCCCACGCGAGGTGGAACAGCCACGTCGCTCAATGAACTGGCACGCGATTGCGGGCTGGGAATCGCGCTTTTCGAAGATCAGATCCCGGTGCGCGACAGCGTGCGTGGGGCCTGTGAGCTACTTGGACTTGATCCACTCCACATTGCAAATGAAGGACAATTTCTGGCGGTTGTAGCATCGGAATACGCCGAGAGTGCTTTGAACGCGCTGCACGCGACGCCGGGTGGCGAGGAGGCACGATTGATCGGCGAAGTTCGAGCAGCTCCAGCCGGCACTGTTCTTGAGACGACACGCTATGGTGGCAGCAGGATCGTTGACATGTTAGTGGGCGATCCTCTTCCGAGGATTTGCTAGAGACTTGATCATGGCGACGGAATATCAACTCGCTACGCAAGTCGAAGAGCGGCTCCGGGAACGAAACCGGATAATGGAACGCTTTTTCGCTCGCGAGGCCCCACGGTTGGCGCTCGCATCCCGCGACATGGCGGATCGATTCTTACGAGGCGGCAGGCTGCTTGCCTTCGGTCGCGGTCCTTATGCAACCGATGCGCAACATGTGTCGGTCGAATTCGTTCACCCCGTCATCGTAGGTAAACGAGCGCTCCCGGCGATGGATTTGTCGTTATGTTTTCGTCCCTGGATTCGAACTATATTGCAGCCCGAAGACATCGTAATGGGATTTGGGCCGCCCGAAGGAGATCCAGAAGTCTGGGCTACCCTTCAGGAAGCGTATGCCCGAGACGCTATGACATTTGCTCTGCCGGGCGTCGAAGGTTCTTACGGCACAGAACCCTCTTCAGACGATCCGTTTATCCACCAAGAGACCATCGAGATTCTGTATCACACCCTTTGGGAAACAGTTCACGTGTTTCTAGAACATCAGCAACTCGGCCACGATGTGGGCGAGTCCGGATTTCTCTATCCATTTCTAGGACAGCAGAAGCAAGATACTGGCGACTTAGTGGCGGAAGTCGCGTCCTCGATTCGAATGAAAGTACAAGATGACGCAAAACTACGCACACAGATTGCACTTGAACAAACGGAGCAAATTAGTTCGGCGGCGATAGCGATCGGAGAACGCTTAAAGCGAGGTGGGAAGCTGATCCTCTTTGGGAACGGCGGATCCGCGACCGACGCCAACGATTGGGCGGTCGATTGTGTTCTTCCACCTGTGGGATATCGACCGATTCCCGCCGTATCTTTGTCTCTGGAACCCGCCAACATCACGGCCGTTGCGAACGACGTGGGCACCGAAGTCATTTTCCTTCGCCAACTCATTGCCCAGGCGAGACCGCAGGACGTGGCAATCGGAATTTCGACGAGCGGCGGCTCGCGCAACATCGTTATGGCCCTCGAAGAAGCCCGCAAGAGAAAAATGCTGACAATCGCGCTGCTGGGATATGACGGCGGCGAAATTCGACGACGCGGGCTTGCTGATTTTCCGATCGTCGTGCAATGCGATTACATCCCACGCATTCAGGAAGTGCAGGCCTCGATTTATCACATCATGCGCGAGGCGTTGGAGGGATTGGATCGTGGCGAAGTTTGAATTGTTTGGTAGCGCGCGTTGTCCCCACACCTCGGAGATGAGAGATTGGCTCGAGTATCGCGGTTCTGACTTCGTCGAATATGACGTCGAACGTGATCTCACTGCCCTTCATCGAATGCGCGAGCTTTCCGGCGGTCAACGTGGCGTTCCAATACTTGTCGAAGACGGAAGAGTCGTTCAAGTTGGATGGCAAGGTCGGACCTGTATCGTCGACGTGGGATGAGGTGTGGATCGAACATGCATGAGCTCTCGATTGCGATGAGCATTGTTGAAATGGCCCAGGAAGAAGCTGCGCAACGAGGATGCCAGATCGAGGCAGTGCATCTCAAGCTCGGTGCGTTGTCGGGAGTAGTGAAAGACGCCCTGTTGTCGTCTTACGAGATCGCTTCCAGTGACACCCCTCTTATGGGATCGCGCCTGATCATTGAAGAGATCCCGGTTGTTGTCTTTTGTCGCACGTGCCAGGCAGAGCGCCCACTGAGTTCCATCCAACTGTTCTGCTGCGACAAATGTGGCACTCCAACAGCTGAAATCGTGCGTGGCAAGGAACTCGAGGTGGTTGCTCTGGAGATGGCGTCATGAGCGAGCCGCGCATGATAGAAGTGCGACAAAACGTTCTCAAACACAATGACACCATTGCGCGATCATTGCGTCACCGCTTCCGTGATGCCGGAGTCTTCGTTGTAAGCCTTGTCTCCAGCCCCGGTTCCGGCAAGACCGCCTTTCTTGAACGGACTCTAACGATGCTGCAACCGCAATACCGAGTCGCCGCGCTCGTGGGTGATCTCGCGACCGACAACGACGCGGAGCGCCTCGCGCGCAGTCAAGCCCCCGTGCGGCAAATTACCACCGGAACTTTGTGCCATCTTGAAGCAGCAATGGTCGAAAAAGCCTTGGATGGATGGAACCTAGCCGAACTGGATTTTCTGTTCGTCGAAAACGTAGGCAATCTCGTCTGTCCCTCTTCCTACGACCTAGGCGAAGACTTACGCCTGGTTCTGATTTCCGTGACAGAAGGCGAAGATAAGCCTCTTAAATACCCGACCATTTTCAATAGTGCGGACGTGGCAATCGTAACGAAGATTGACTTGGCATCAGCGGTTGAGTTCGATTGGCAAGCAGCCCACGCCAACATTCAAGCAGTGCGACCAGGTATGCCCGTCTACAGACTCTCCGCTAAGAGCGGAGAAGGAATGCAAGAATATTTCCGATATCTTGCGGGTTGCATGGCTGAATGTTATCCGCGCGCTGGGACATAGACACTCGACGAGAGCACACCCACTCTGGCTTTCACCGGCGTGGTCCGCAACAACCGACATGAACTAGATTGCCGTTACGAAATGGTGTGTTCGGACTCTATTGGATTTGTCAACGACTTACAAAATGCCCGAGTTGAGCAGTCATGCCTGGATTGGACTCATTTTGATCATAGAACTACTACAGTTTTACTACAGTCACTCAATTCTTCGTGCCATCACGCAACCTCTTTTTTCCATCGGTCCACAACTTCCAGAGATGCGGCTACGAACTGGTCGATCTGATCTTGTGAAAGATTGTCGAACTTGGCGCTCGTAGACGCCTTGGTCAGAGATATGTATACCGCGATTGCCGTGTCCGGTGTCTCGCGCTTTTCCAGCTCTCCGAACCGGGTTCTAGACAGAATTGATTTGGATACACCCAAAGATGGGATGAAGATCCGCGCCGACTCGTGCCTTGAGTGATGCTCCGCTGGTCCCGGGGCCGAGAGTCCATGAACTTACTGTCCGCGGCCTGTGAGCTCAGCGAGATGCGGAGAGTTGGGCCCATCATCGTTCACAGTAAGAGTTCCCGTTAGTAACCCAGCTAGGGTCGGCGCAAAGCGAAGTGACAGTACGCAATTCGCTCCCGCTGCCAGGGTAGTGCCGCATGTTGAGTTCAACAAGAAAAAAGCTGGCGACGTAGTAATCTGCCGTAAATGCAAAGCCCCGGTGCCATTGTTGCTCAAAGTGACTTGTTTCACCGTACTGGTGGTCCCGACCTTCTGCGCGGAAAACGCGACAGAGGTTGTCGACAAGTTTCCCTTTCCGCTACTGATGCCGGTTCCCTGCAGGTCGATGACATGCGGTTGACTGCTGTCGGACGCCACTATCGTCGCTGTCCCGGTTCGCAATCCAGTCGCGGTGGGTTTAAAGGCAATCACAACGGTGCAGCCTACAAAGCGATCAAGGGTCGTTGGACAAAAATTCTTGCCCAATTTGAAATCTGTTCCCTGCACCGTGATGCTGTTCAGGGTAACGGCATTTGGATACCCGCTGCCGTTACCGATCCCCAACCCGAGAGCGTTATTGGTGGTTCCAACCACCTGAGGGGGAGCCACCAAAGGATTTGGAGTGATTGAAAGGGCTGTGACACCCATTCCGGTCATGTGCACAAGCTGAGGCGAGCCGATGCCGGAGTGCTGAATGCTCAAAGTGCTGGGAATAGTTCCAAGGGCCGCTGGCGTAAATGTGATGTTCACCGTGCAGCTAGCGCCCGGCGCAAGGCTAGTGGTGCAAGTGTGCGTCTGTTTATAACTGGACGAATCGAGAGTGAACTTTAGTCCCGTCAGTAGTTTGTTACTCGTATTGGTCAACGTTACCGCTGCTGGACTCGCGGGAAATCCCTGGATCGCCCAAATAAAATCGATTTGAGACGGTTTTACTTTTAAATCGGAGACAATCAAACCATTCCCAAACAGATTGACCGATTGCGGTCCTCCAGGCCCAAAGTTGGCAGCGGTTAGAGTGCCCGTGACCGCCAAATTCATGGCTGAATCGAAGGTAACCGCGGCGCGGCAGCTTTGGTGGGGTGACAACGGTGCGCTACAGGTGTTCGTTTGGGAAAATCCCGGCGACGTCGTGACCCCAGTGACACTCGCTGGATAGGGCGTTGTGTTGGTGATGTTGACGATGCGGCCCAGAGGTGTTGCGCCTGCTAGTTGATCACCGAATTGCATGTTGGCGGCAGACAAGGCGATTGCGGAAGTACTCCCGGATCCTCGAAGAAATATGTCGTCTTGGAATCCGTTGTGGACAATGCTGAGTGATCCAAAAAGTCCTCCGCTGCTTGTCGGAGTATAGGTGACTGTGACCGTACAGAAGCTTGCCGGCGGCATCACCGCGGAACAGTTGTGCGTATGCCGGAAATCACCGGAAGTACCGATGCTGGACAATGTGACCGGCTCCAAGCCTGCATTTCTTAACGTAACCTGCTGTGCCCCACTGGTAGTACCAATAAATTGCGCAGGAAAGCCGAGGGTCGACGGATTGATCGTGAAAGTCGGTATTGGTCCCAGTCCGCCAGTTGACTGAGTAAGCGCAAAATTCTGCGGATTGGTTGCCGCATTGCTGTTCACGGCCAGTGTCGTAGAGGGCTTATTGTCAGGGCCGGGTCGCAAGACAAGCGTACAGGCACTTCCGCTGGCCAGCGAAGAACCTGGGCAGTGCAAGACGCAGCGCGGACCTGCAACGTGATCCACATGCAGACCGCCCAAGGACTAACCTTTTCCCGGCTCGTCAGCGTTCCGGTGGTCTATACGATTCATCATTCCCATCAGGCGAAACTCAGCGAATTTTATGCCCGCTATCCCGATGTTCATTACGTCGCCATCAGTGAGTTCCAGCGCAACCAAGAATCGATGCCCCGTATTCGTACGATTCTTCATGGAATTGATCTTTCGCTAATACCGTTTGTGTGAACAGAAACAACAATACTTAAGTTTGTATCGCTCCCATCAAAGGCACGCACCTTGCCATTGCTGTGGCGAAACATGCGGGCATTCCACTCAAGATCGCCGGTGACATTCAGCCAATGCACCGGGAGTATTTTGAGGCGAAGATCAAACCTCACATCGATGGCAAGTTCATCGAATACATTGGCTTGGCAGATCTGGAAGCCAAGAACGAACTTCTTGGAAACTCGATGGCCATGCTGTTTCCCATCAAATGGGACGAGCCATTCGGCTTAGTCATGGTGGAGGCGATGGCGTGTGGTACCCCAGTCGTATCCCTGCCGGGTGGCTCCGTACCCGAGATCGTGCGCGACGGAATCTCTGGATATATATGCCACTCGGTCTCCGAGATGGCGAAACGGATTAAGAATATTCAGATTAGTCCTCGAGCTCTCCGTCAATATGTTCAGGAGAACTTCTCGCTTGAACGCATGGTCGCACAGTACGCGTCCCTGTATGAGGAAGCGGTCCCGGCTTGACTCGCGCAAATAGCGTGATTGCTCCTCAATTCCACAGTGGGTGATGCCGAATAATTTGATCAAACTCTCGTCTACTCAGGTCGGCCCTGCACGCATGCAATGGATCGGGTTTCTACTGTTTTAATTAGGGGACGATTTAGGCAAACGAGTTGTGCGCCGGAGTCATTGTATTGGCTCATCGGAGTGGGGCATTTCCTGTAGCGTTACTTGGCAGCCTTAACCGCTCCGTTCGCTTGATGACCGTAGATTCGAATTGACAACTAGATCGCGGTAGAAGATATTCTACGTTTCATATAAAAGTTTATACGAGGCCTGCGCCAGGCTCTATGGATTTGAAAAACAAGTGGGGGGCGATCGTGAACTGCATTGCCGATCTGCTCGGACCAAGGGCCGAGGTCGTCTTGCACGACGTGAGCTCTCCAAGCCGGTCCATCATCATGATCCGCAATGGCCATGTGACAGGACGCGAAATTGGCGCGCCGTTAACTGATCTTGGCTTTTATATGCTGCGTGAATCGGACCACAGGATCGACACTTTGGGGATATATCAGAGCAAGACGGACAATGGGAAGCTGCTGCGATGCAATGCGGCCAACCTTCGTGATGCTCGCGGCAAAATAGAGGCGATTCTATGCATCAACATCGATATGACGGGCGAAGAAGGAAATCAGATCAACAACGCGGAAGCAACGACTACGCCCTCAGAGCATTATCAAAGCAGTATTGACCAAGTCATCGAGACAATGATTTCAGAAGCTCATTTCACACTGAGCGGTGGTCTGAGTCGTGATGCGAAGTTCGAACTGGTCCGTGCCATGGACGCTCGCGGTGTGTTTCTGGCTCGCGGTAGTGTACGGAAAGTGGCTTCGGCACTCGAGATCGCCGCGCCAACGATCTATAAGTACATTCAATTGGCCCGCCGTCATCGAGCCACTCCACGGAGAGGGTCTGGGCCGGCAAAAGCCAGCTAAAAGCTTCCAAAAGTAAGGCTGCGACGCAAAGCGAAGGCGGTTGATCTGAAAAAGTAGTGGTTTCACAGGACGGTGCTACTTGGAAATGTCGCGAAGGGCATTATTGAAGGGAATTGCAGTTGCCGGTGCCGGCACTGCGACTCCCGCAGTTTTTGGCAGTTTCTTGGCCGACACGCCGTCATCGTTTTCGAGCCTGGATGAAGTTTTCAAGTCGAGCATCGTGATTGACGATCTTTCGGGATTCGACCCCAAGCCCGCTTTGTCAGATGCCGGGTTCTCCGTGGTGAAGGAAGCGGGCATTACGATCGTGGGGCCCACATTAGGTGACGTCGAACCGGAAACTGCATTTCACTCGACAATTGAGCACCTGGGAAAGACCGCTGAAATCATTTCGAAATACCCAGATCGGATGATGTTTATCCGTACCTTCACGGACATTGCCAAGGCCAAACAGGAAAACAAGTTGGGGGTCCTCGCGAATGTGCAGAACAGTGCCTGCATGGAACGCGATCTCAAGAATCTCGACGTGTTCTACAGCTTGGGGCTACGACAAATCCAACTGACATTCAATTGGAGGAACTGGGTAGGCGACGGGTGCACGGAGAGGACGCAGGCTGGCCTGAGTTATTTCGGTGTTGATATGGTCAAGCGCATGAACGAATTGGGCATGATCGTCGACGTAGGACATACCGGATATCAGAGCACGCTGGATGCCGTCGAGGTGTCTGACAAGCCGATCGTCTATTCTCACACCAACTGCAAAGCGTTATGCGATCACCCCCGAAACAAGACTGATGACCAGATCAAAGCTCTCGCTCGTAAGGGCGGCGTGATGGGCCTTTCCTGCTTCAATTGGTTCGTGAGCGACAAGCCTCGTTCGACCTTGGATGATCTACTAAATCACTTCGATCATGTAGCAGGGCTTGTCGGAACAGACTACATCGGAATCGGTTCAGACTTCAGCGTTGCCGGTTGGCCAGGACGGGAACCCGATGCGGAGTGGGAATCCCACCGCAAACTTTACGGCGAACGTGAATGGAAAACGATTAAAGGGCGCTTCCCGCCTTATATAGACGAAGTGAATAATTCTCGTCGGTACCACACGATAGCGGAGGGATTGCAGAAACGTGGTTGGAAGCTGGACGACATCGCTAAGGTCCTGGGACTGAATTTTGTTCGCGTCTACAAGGATGTTCTGAAATCTTAAGCGGCACGCCATTCGTCACAATTCGATACTGAATCGATCCGACAACGCTGGTCTGAGGGGGCGTTATGCGTACTTGGAAGATGCAGTGGTTCATTGCTTTCCTGATTCTCCTGTGCGGGACACCGCTGTGGGCACAGCTGACCGCGGGTTCAGTCGTTGGCACAGTAACGGATCCCAGCGGAGCCAAGGTGGCGGGTGCGAATGTAACAATTACTAACACTAGCACAGGGGTTGCCTACAGTACTGTTACGTCGTCCCAAGGCATTTTCACCTTTCCGGTCCTACCAGTGGGTCTCTATGAATTCACAACCGACGCCAAGGGATTCAAAAAGGCGAATGGCTCTCTTGAGGTCGATCTCAACGCCAGCCGCACGTTGAATATCGCGCTCATGGTGGGCAGTACTTCAGAGACTGTGCAAGTGACTGCAGCCCAAACTCCAGTGGAGACGACAAGTACCCAGATTTCCGACACGTTCTCTCGCCGCCAAGTTCTAGACCTACCCCTCGCATCGGTGAATGTGAACAATTTGGCGCTTCTTACGCCTAACACTGTGGATATCAATACGACGGGTTTGAATCGCGCACAGGTTTTACAGAAGGTGAGCAGCCCGGTGGGCGGCGCTGTTGCCTCGGTTGGGGGTACTCGCGCACGCAATAACAGCTTCATCCTAGACGGCGTGGACAATAACGACCCCATCGAAACCGGCCCCCAGAGTGGGGCCATCCAGGATGCGGTGCAAGAGTTCAGCGTAGTCAAGAACAATTTCGACGCTGAGTTCGGTCAATTTGCAGGCGGACAGTTCAACATCATTACCAAGACTGGTACAAACTTAATTCATGGTTCAGCATTCTGGTACGGCCAGAATCGACACCTCAACGCCAGCGATTTCGGCGCACAGACACTAATCCAGCAGGGCGTTCTCACCGAGAAACCCCGTTTTGACTACAACCGACTCGGTGGCACAATCGGCGGACCGATCGTAAAACAAAAGCTCTACTATTTCGGAGCGTATGAATTTGAGAATTTGGGTGCGGCGGGCAACACAACCTCAACGCTGTTTCCGACTGATGAGGGAATGCAAGTTCTATCCACGATTCCGGAAGTCAGTCCGTTTATCTTAGACTTTCTCGATCAATTCGGCGCGACGGCGACGCAAGCCGCCCCGGCCTCAGATTGGCCAACAGTTTTCGGTACTCCCATCAGCGTAGGGCCGGTCAGCCGAAGTTTCCCTTCGTTCTCAACCAGCCATCGGTTTTTGGGAAGCATCGACTGGATGGCCCGAGCCAATGATCAACTGCATTTTCGTTTCAACTATGACCGCGGTCCCAATCAGCTCGTACCAGGTTTTCCCCAGGCCGGATTCAACTCCAGTCTCAACGTGGACAACTTGCTTTTCTCCATTGCTCACGTCCACACATTTTCGCCGAGAGTACTTAACGAACTGCGTATTGCCTATCATCATCAGGCGACCGGGAACTCCCTTGTTGATCCAGCGGTGGGGAATCTTCCGAATATAGTGGTGGCGGCCGGCCCACTCATTGGCCCTTCCGCAAGTGTGCCCAGCGGTTCTTTCGATCACATCTATCAGCTCAATGACAATGTGACGTGGCAGAAGGGAAAGCACATAATGAAGTTTGGTGCCGACCTCCGCAATAATATTGTTACAGACATCAGCTCTCCAGCTCCGCGCGGGGACTATGAATACAGCAGTCTGCAGGAATTCGTGACGGATTCCGTGCCAACCATTAATGGCCAAAGAGGAGTCGGCGCCGTAAACCTTAATCTGAACAACTATACTTTGAATTTTTACGCGCAGGATCAGTTCAAGATAACCCCTCGACTCACGTTATACCTTGGCGTCCGTTACGAATACAACTCACTGATCCATGATCTGGCTGCACAGCAAGAGGAATCGATCGCTGACGTACCCGGCGTGATTACATTCAGAAAACCGACGGTAGAAAAAAACAACTGGGCACCGAGGCTTGGGTTTGCTTGGGATGTTTTTGGAACCGGGAGGACTGCGTTTCGAGGGGGTTATGGCATCGCATACGCGCCCATTTTTGGCGCTTACGTCGGAGGCGGGCTCCTCCCAACGACCGTTCAGCAGGTGTTCTTCACAGACTGTTTGCCAGATTGTCCGATCCCAATTCCAGGCAGCAACTTCCTAGAGAACGGTGGTATCCCAAATATTCTGGCGCCATTGGATACTCCTGAGCACGCCAGAGCCGCTATTGCCACCTACATTCCCGATATTGAGCGACCCTACGTACAGACCTCTACCTTCGAATTCGAACACGAAATTTCAAAAGGTTTTACGTTTACCGGTCGATATCTTCACACTAAGGGTACACATCTCAGCATTCAGGCTCGCCTCAATGCGCCAATCGTCCCTCCGATGAGTTCTTTCCTTCCAACGTTCTTTAATCCTTCGGAGGTGCCGGGTCAATCAATACTGGACACAATGCCAACACTGTCGGAGTTCCTCGCTCAAGTGGTGCCTCCGTTCGCCCAGTACGGATTTTCAGGCCTACTGACGACCCACCTGCCGATCGGCAATTCGACTTATGATGCTGGCTCTTTTGAAATAGCGCGTAGATTCTCCAGTGGCTTCCAGATGGATGCAAACTACACCTGGAGCAAGTTTATCGACCAGGGCACTAACGAATTCTTCAACAGCTTCATAAATCCACGTAGGCCCCAGGACTGGCGTAATCTGGCTAATGAGAGAGGACTCTCGGTTCTCGATGTTCCGCATCGTTTTGTCGTCCACGCGGTCTGGGACACGCCATGGTTTCGGAACGGATCAGGAGTGTCGCGAGGTCTTCTGGGAAACTGGACAATCGCCGGGAGTTACGCAGTCTCTTCGGGTCAGCCGTTTACTGCTTTGAGCGTAGCCAATTCTGTCGGAAACGGTGATCGGCAGGTTCAACGCACCATCATCAATCCGACCGCAAGCAATGACACCGGAACGGACGTAACTCCAGTTACGAATTCGGGGGCCGATGTAGTTGCGTACCTTGCATTGGATTCAACTTCTCGTTTTGTGCGCGCGCAGACAGGGTCCTTTCCCACCGCACGGCGTAATAACTTACGAGCTCCCGGGATTAGCAACGTCGATTTCGCCGTCTCGAAGAACATCACTTTTGGCGAGCAGATGAGCCTTCAATTTGGAGCTCAGTTCTTCAACTTGTTAAATCATCCACAGTTCACCGCTGCTAACTTGCTGGCGGTTGATCCTGGTCTCGGGCTCAATTACGGCTTCGTCGCTAGCCCTAGCTTTAACGACATGAAGGGATCAGGCGGAACCGGCGGAGCCCGCCTGATTCAGCTCATCGCGAAGTTTTCCTTTTAGCAGACGCTGGAGAGGTTGGGTAGCATCGTGGGCGAGGTGATTAATGACAGCGTGGTTTTGCGATCTTATCTTTCAACTGATCTTGTGCTTGGCAACGGCAGTTAGTCTGATGGCACAGGACAGTACAAGTCGAATCCCCTCAGAGTCGAAAGCGCCGGATACTAGGAGCATCTCGCCTGCATTAGAGTCGCAGATCCTGGCAAACGAGAGAGCAGTGTGGGATGCCGCCAAAACGAGAGACATGCAACGGTTTGCGGAACTCGTCGCTGACGACGCGCGAATGATTTTCGCATCCGGAGTGATAACGAAACAAGAGTACATGCAGGCAGTGGCGAAGCGGACCATCACTGAATACTCGATAGAAAAGTTTCAGGCATTCTTGCCCAATGGGGAAACCGTAATCACGCTTTACGAGGCAACGGTGGCAGGGACATCGAATGGAAAGGCGTTTCCACCCTCCAGACTTCGCGAAAGTTCTGTCTGGGTTCTGCGCGCGGGTAAATGGGTTGCGGTCTGGAACCAAGAGACGCCAATTCCCTAATTTGGAATGTCTGCCAACATGCTTTTGTGATCAAGCCCAACCGCCAAGATTTACGGAAAATACCCGTTGCACTTTCGTTTTAACGGAGACATCCTCGCCTAACCGGCTGACCCGCCGGGTCCGCTCCTGCAGAGCCCCCTGAGGTAGCCTGGCGGTTGCACAGACTGTTTTAGGGACTGTACCGAACCCACTCCGAAACTCCGTAACTAACAAAAACGCTTCCGATAATCCTTGCAAACCGTTCTTAAGTGCGCGCGAAGCGTCTTCGTTACCGTTGCGTCCAGATCCGTCTTGGCCGACCCAGTCCATCCGTTACGACTTTCGCTTAGGCCGGCTCTTCCAATACGCCAAGGTGATGAGAAATAGAAGAAGTGCAAAAGTGGGAATCGTGTGCTCCATGCCAGGAACCCAGAAGGTGCTTATGGCAATCGCAAGCAAAGCGATGATGCCCGTTACCGCAGGAATGGGATGCAGCGGCAACCGAAGAGGAAGTTTAGAGGCCATCTTTTCGCCGATCTCTTTACGGAAGCGAAGGTGAGTCAGCAGGATGACCGTCCATACGAAAAACATTCCAGCCACGGCGGTGCCGTACAGAATGAGAAACGCATTCCGCGGAGCCAAGACGGCAAGCAAAATCGCGCAGACCATGCCGACTGTGGACAAACCCAGCGCCCTGTGCGGGACGCCGTTTTTACTCAAGCGGCCTGCCCACGCGGGAATGTAGCCATCTCCAGAGAGCGAGAAGAGCATCCGCGTTGACAGATAAAGATTCGTATTAGCGCTTGAGAGTGCTGCAGTAACAACCACGAGGTTCATGAGACCTGCGGCAAACGGGACGCCCACGGTTTCGAACGCGCGCACAAAAGGACTTCCGTTGATCGTCGCACTGCCTGTGCGGTTCCATGGAGTCATGGCCAGCATGACTGCCACAGCCAGCACATAGAAGATAATGAGGCGAAAGACAATGGTCCGCATCGCACGCGGGACACTCGTTTCAGGGTCTTGGGCCTCGCCCGCCGTGACCGCTATGACCTCCACGCCCATATAACTGGTGATCACAAGCGTAAGCGCGAGCCACACGCCTCGCCATCCATGGGGGAGGAAACCGCCGTGTTGCGTTAGGTTGCTAAGTCCCACTGCATGCCATGGTCCGAGGCCCGTAATGAGCAGCACACCCACAATGATGAAGGCAACAATGGCGACCACTTTGATCAGCGCAAACCAGTACTCGAATTCTCCGAAACTGCCGACCTGCAATGCGTTGATCGTGACGAGTCCGATGGAGACCAAAACAACCCACACCCATCCAGGCACGTTGGGATACCAGAAAGAGAAGTAAATTGCGACAGCGGTGACTTCCGCTCCGATGGCGATGATCTGCACCAACGCATAAGTAACCCTCACCGAGAAACCAGCCCAGGCATTCAGGTAGGTTTCGGCATACACCCCGAAAGCCCCTGCCACCGGATGCGCCACGGCCATTTCGGCAAGTGCATACGCCATAATCAATGCGACGACCGCTCCGAAAAGATAAGTGATGATGACGCCAGGACCGGCAAGCTCAATCGTTACGCTGCTACCGAGGAAAAGGCCCACTCCGATCGCACCACCGATCGCGATCATGCTGAGTTGACGTTGGGTCAGACGACGTTGGAGCGAAGCGCTTCGATGAGCCTCGTTCAGGACCGGCGATTCTTCTGTGCGCGTCATGTCTCACCTTGCACCTTGTTGGAGGCCTTTATGAAGCTGTGGAAACAAGCTCCCGCATCGCTTTAGCAAACCGCTCGATTTCGTTCAAGGTGTTGTAGTGGACAAGGGAAGCGCGCACAGCGCCCGTTTCAGCCGCAAGACCCAGCCGCCGCAGCAGACGCGGAGAGTACATGTTCCCGTCTCGAACTCCGATGTTTTTTTCCGACAGAACCGTCGTAACACTCATGGGCGGAATTCCCGCCACGTTGAAGCAGAGCGTAGGTACGCGCGCTCGCATCGAGCCTAGATCGCGTATCCCATAAATGTGCGCCCCCGCCACCGCCGAGAGCGTAGTCAGCATGCACTCACACAGAATCTCTTCATACGTTCGAATCCCTTCCATGGCGACCTTGAGCGCGTCTCGTTTTGTGAGGTGGGATGCGTCCGCTGAAATCTTCCTGCCGACACTCTCGAGATAGGTGATGGCAGCATCCATGCCAGCCACGTTTTCATACACAAACGTTCCTACTTCAATCTTGAAAGGAACCTTGTCGGGAATGAAATCTTCCCGGAACGTAGGGAGTGCGTCGAGAGCAGCCTTCTTGCCCCAAAGAAAGCCCATGTGAGGAGCGAAGATCTTGTAGCCAGAGCAAACCATGTAGTCGCAATCGAGATCCTGCACATCGATGGGACCGTGGGGAGCGTAGTGCACCGCGTCAACAAACAGTTCGGCTCCGGCCGCATGAGCTCGCGCGGCTGCTCCTTTCACGTCCACAACCGATCCCAGAGCATTTGAGGCTAGGGCACAGGCCACCAGGCGAGTTTTCGAATTGAGGAGTGGTTCGAGGTCCTCGACGTTAAGAGTGCCGTCTTCGCGCATATGCCACCAGCGAATTCGGGCGCCAGATCGCTCCAAGGCTAGCCAGGTAGCGACATTGGCTTCATGATCGAGATCGCTGACCACGATTTCGTTCCTCGTACTGAGGCTTTCGGCGAGCGCCAGACTTACGATCCGGATGAACGACGTCGCATTCATACCGAATGCGATCTCATTCGGTTCGCAGGCGTTGACGAAGAGCGCCACGTTTTCCCGGGCACGCTGAATGGCTGCGTCGACCTCGATGCTCCTACGATAGCGTCCGCCACGCTGCACGTTGCGCGAAATCAGATGGTCTCGCACAGCATCAAGCACAACCTGGGGTACTTGCGCGCCTGCACCGTTGTCGAAGAAGACGAACTCTTCGCCGTCATTAAGCGCGGGAAACTGCTCACGTATCCACTCTGTCGGAAAATCGGGCATAGGACTATGGCTGGAGTTCCTTATAAATAACTTCGGCGTTATCGGCGAAGGTCGCTTGGTATTGTGGATACTGTCGAAAATCCTTGTACTTTTCCATCCGGAGTTGGGCTTTCGTTTGCTCGAGATTGGCTCCAGACTTCTTCAGCTTCTCCACTTGGGAATAGAGATCTCGCAAGTAGTCGCGAAAGCGTTCGAGGTCCGCCTTTGTTCCCAGTTCGAAGTGTCCGGGAACCGCGACAACTAGCGGCTTCTTCAGCACTTCCTCAAGAGAGTTGATCCAATTGGACACACTTCCAAGGTCCATCGCGGGGGATGATCGATTCAAAAACAGATCCCCCATGGCCATCGCCTGTTGTTGCGGGAAATAGGCCAGCGCATCGCCCGAGGTATGAGCTCTGCCTGGGCACCAAATTTCCACGGTGTAAGGGTCGAGATGCACGGTGAGCGAATGGGAGAACGTCGTATCCGCGGGTCGAAGTGATGCCAGTGCCGGAGCGGAACGCTTGACGGCGAGTGTCTGGTCACGAGTGTAGTCAGTGCTAATCACCGTTGCCGATGGACCCACTGTGGCGTTGCCACCCTGGTGGTCTGGATGGTAATGCGTGTTGACGACGAAGAGCACCGGCAGGATCGATACGCGTTCAATTGCCCCGAGCAGTTTGATGCCTTCCTTTGCATCGAGGCCGGTATCGACGACCAGAATCCCTTTCTGCCCGACCAAAAAAGTAGCGTTCGCGCTGCCATCGTTGTCCGAGATATAGGCGTAGAGGTCGGTGCCAATCTTGGTCACTGTCGGATCCGCCCACGCAACCGCGGAGAGCCTGAATATGAGTGCAACGACAGCGACTGTGGTCGTGAACAAGTATTTCTGCACGATTCTCATCGCCCTCAGAAGTTCAATTTCACTGCAAACTGAATCAATCGCGGCCCGCCCGATCCGAGTCCGACGTTGTTTTGTGCCGCATCGGGCGTTTGGAAAAGCGTTCCGAAGTTGGGCGCCGCCAGAATATTCGACGGCAGCGCGAAATTTGGATGGTTGGTGACATTGAAGAACTCAGCACGGAACTGTAGGTTGACGTTTTCGTGAAGCTGAAAGTTCTTAAGCAAGGAGAAATCCAGGTTGTGAAAGCCAGGACCTCGCACGATGTTGCGCCCGGCATTACCGAAAGTTAGAGGCGCATTTTGGACAAAACTCGATGGGCTGATCCACTGATCCACTGTGTGGGCGCCAGCATTGGGATCGCCTACGACATCAGGGCGGTCGTTGCCCAAACCTGTGCTGCTGTTGTCTCGGCCGCTCAGGACCGAGAACGGTTGTCCAGTCTGCAGACTCAAAATTGCGCCCACTTGCCAGCCATTTCCCAGCAACTTCGGAAGCGCTCGGGCGGTGGGAAGTTCGTACAGAACGCTCAAACTCAATCGATGTCGGATATCGAAGTCTGAATTGCCACGCTCTGCCTTCAAGTTGTAATTGTCCTGCGGGAAAATCGTAGTGGCGTTGGCGCCCGACCCGAAGAATACCGAGGCGCCGTCGATCGAGTGTGACCACGTGTATGCGCCTAGTAAAGAGAGACCGTGAGAGAAGCGCTTATCCAGTTTCGCTTGCAAACTGTTGTAGTGAGAACTGATAGTGTCCTCGGCTTGAAACAGCTGTGCGTAGCCGAAGAAGGGAGTACGCGCGACATTCGGAATCGCGGCAATGCCGTTGGGAAGAATGAAATTGTCGATGACGAAGTCGGGAATGCCCATGATTTGCAGTCGTGTGCGCACATCTGGAGTCAGTTGATCAACCTGAGCTTGCGTAATGAAGGCTTGGTTCATCTGGCGGAAGCGCGGCAGCTTCGTTCCCGTGGTGCCAACATACGCCAGCTCTAACAGCGTTCGCGCAGGCAACTCCTGCTGAAAAACGATGTTGTAGTGCTGAGCGTAGGGCGTCATTAAGTGCTGCTGTGTGACTGTCAGCACGGGGAAACCGGAAGGCGCAAATGCTTCGGGCCATCCAGGGAATGGGTTAAAGAAATCTGGCAGGAATGGCGGATTTAGCATTACGTTCCCAGGAATGTTGCCGATGATGGTGTCGTAGAAAACGCCGTACCCTGTACGCAGAACCGTCTTGCCGTTACTGAAGACGTCCCAAGCCAGGCCTACGCGAGGCGCGAAATTGTTGTGGTCTCCATCGTAGATGCCACCAACGTTGGACTGAAGCACCACGCCAGACGCCTCAAGGGCCGGGATGTCATTCTGGATGTTTGGGTCGCTCGGATCGAGGTAGGTTGTGAAATTTTGCGGCCGGAAACTGCTGAGTCGATCGTGGGCTTCGTGTAGCACGGTATTCAGTTCGTACCGCAAGCCGTAGTTGAGAGTCAGGTTCTTGCGGAGCTTGAAGGTGTCTTGCCCAAAGAAACCAAAACTTTTCGTGCGGAAGTTGCGATGCGAGTCGCCGACAAACTGCAACGCTCCACTCGAAAGTCCCTGCGCAAAATCAACCAAAGCATTCGGGATGTTCTGAGGATTTTCAGGATCTCGCGTGTCCGCGGTGTTTAGCGCGCCGCTGAAGGTGATCTGCCCGCTGAAAGCAAGGTCGTAGAGCCGATTGAGTTGCGTATAGCGGATGTCGGCTCCGAATTTGAAGGCATGGCGGGCGGTGGTGTGGGAGATGTTTTCAACCGCCTGAAACGTATTAATCGCCGACCGATTCGGTTGATCGATGCCTCCACCAAGATTGGTCACCGCTGCGCTACCCGCAACGAAACCACCCGAGAAAGCGAGTTGCGGAATGTTTCCGAGTCCTGAGGGTGATCCCGCGGGCCATCCGGTGTTAAAACCGAATCTTTCAGCCTGCGGGCCCACCTCCGTTTCCAATTGGATATTCGATCTCGTAAAGCCGAAGCGCGCTTCGTTTAATGTTCTAGGGCTCAAAACGCGGGTATAGGAAAGCGCTACGAGCTGATTGGCACCGTTGTTATTGACTCCGTATCCAGGAATATTGGTGCCGCTCTGTCCTGGCGTATAGGGGAAGAAAATATCAGCGCGAGTGCGACTGTATCGGGCGGATAGACTGTCGGAACTGCGAAGGCGCTGGTCAACTTTCACCAGGAACTGGTCTGTCGCATCGCTCTGCTGAGGAGATGAAATGAAATTGCCCTGCGGGTCGCTCAAGTTCGGTTCCGGAAAGAGAGTGTCGAAGAGCTCGGCACTAAGAGGGTCCACAGGAATCGTAAGTGTGACTGGCTCGTGCGTAATGGGATCCTCAAACGTGAATGTTCCGGCGCGCTGCGCATCCGTCGGTACGTTGGTGATGCGCGTAATCCCAGCATGCCGGCGGAATCCTTCATAGTTCAAAAAGAAGAAGGTTTTGTTCTTCACTATCGGACCGCCTAGGGTCCCGCCGAATTGGTTCAAATGCAGTGCCGACTTTGAAAATTCGTTCTTGTTGAAATAGTTGCGCGCGTCGAGGGCATCGTTACGGAAAAACTCATACAACGACCCGTGCAGGCGGTTTGTTCCCGATTTCGTCACCAGATTTACGACGGAACCGCTGTTGCGTCCATACTCCGCGGCGAATGTGTTCGTTTGAACCTCGAACTCCTGAATCGAATCGATCGATGGCAACTGCGCGGCTTCGCCGGCAAAGTAGTTATTATTGTCCACGCCATCGACAAGGAAGTTGTTAGACGTCGACCGCTGGCCATTGGAGGAGAACCCTGACACGTTCCCTTCGCCACCCTGTTGTCCCCCGCCGCCGCCGGAGACTGCGACACCGGGGCTAAGACGCGCCAACTGCGCGAAGTCGCGACCGTTCAAAGGCAGGTCTTCCACTTTGCGATTGTCGATAATCTCTCCGAGTTTTGAGGTCTCGGTTTGCGTTACCGCCGCGTCAGCCTCGACATCGACGACCTCAGTCTTGGCTCCAACACGCAACACGAGATCGAGCGTACGGGTTTGATCGACCCCGATTTCAATATTGCTGGCCGTCGTAGTAGCGAATCCCGTAGCCTCCGCCCTCAATTCGTAAAGTCCGGCGGGCAACGCGAGAACGTGGAATGTTCCGTTTTCAGCGGTAGTGGTTTCTCTTTGCAGTCCGGTAGCACGACTGAGAACGGTAACTTTGGCGCCGGCGATGTTGGCTCCCTTTTCATCTCGCACTTCTCCAGTCAAACCGCCTTGCGTGGTCTGGGCGAAGGAAAGCCCCACAAATAGCATAAGCAGCAGCCCAAAAAACGCAGCTCGACTAAGGTTTGGCACTACCATGCGGCACCCCCTCGGCGCAGCTCCATGTGCGTGAACTCTTGAGATCGACTTATCACGAGTCAACGTCTAGCTGAAATCTCATTCTTGTATACGACCCCATCTTTCATCACAAACTGAACTTTCTGGAGGATGCGGATATCAGTGAGCGGATCCCCTCTCACGGCGATCATGTCCGCGAATTTTCCTGGGCCTAGTGATCCAATTTGTTCTGCCATACCCATGAGCTCGGCAGCATTGATCGTCCCTGCCTGAAGAGCAGTGACGGGTGTCATGCCCAAGGAGACCATAGCGAAGAACTCTCCTCCGTTTTCTCCATGCGGATAGACACCGGCGTCAGTGCCGAGGGCGACCCGCACCCCACCCTTGAATGCGGCCGCCATGTTTTTCTTCGCGGCAGGGATAATGATGGCGGCCTTCTCCTTCACCCAGGGAGGAAGGTTCATTTTCGGAGCATTCTCCTCAAACCAGAACAGCGGATATGAAGTCGGAACCAGAAATGTTTTGTGTTCCTTCATCAACTGAATCCCCTCCTCATCAAGGAAGATGCCGTGTTCGACCGAGTCAACTCCGGCGCGCACCGCGTCCTTGATGGCGAGGGCCGAATGCGCATGCGTGGCGACTCGCCTGCCTAACCGGTGCGATTCCGTAACGAGAACCTCCATCTCCGCGGGGCTATATTGTTCGAGCATCGGGTTATCGCCTTTGGAAAACACTCCACCGGATGCGCAGAACTTGATCACGTCCGCTCCGTATTTCACGGTCTCGCGCACCTTGTGCATGACGGCCTCCACACCGTCGGCCGCGCCCTCCGCTGAATAGTGGAATTCCCACGGCAAGAGGTTGTTGTCACAATGGCCGCCCGTGATTCCAAGTGGAGGGCCCGAGGCCTGCATTCGCGGGCCGATGACGTCACCCGCATTGATGGCATCGCGCAAGGCTACGTCGGCGTACCCCTCAGCACCCACGTTACGAACCGTGGTGAATCCTGCCATCAAGGTGAGGCCCGCGTTCTTCGCGCCAGTAAGGGCTGAACGAGGTACGGAAATGCCAAGACCTTCATAACCGCCGCCGCCCGCATTCGAAGTCAAGTGCGTATGAACATCGATGAAGCCCGGGAGGAGAGTGGCGTCGCCCAGGTCGATGAGTGTCGCGGCTGAGGGTATAGGGGAACTTGTGCTGCTTGAAACCGATTCAATCTTGTTTCCTGTGATCACGACTACGGGATGGTCGACCATTCGGCCGGCCACCGAATCGAACAGTTTTCCCGCTCGGATCACTACCGTCGCCGAAGATTTGGTTTCCTGCCCAGCCATCGTGCCTTGGCCAATGCAAATAATGCAATTAGCGATTACCAATGCGAGCGTTACAACTCCTCTTCGATCTGAATGTTGGAGCGCCATGATTCTTCTTTTCTCTCTTTATTTCAGTTCGACGCGCCAGTAGGCGCGGGCGTCGTAGCAAACAGGTTCAGATATTGCTCGATCAGTCGAAGCACGAAATTCACTTCATCAAGGGTGTTGTATGCGTGAAGTGAAAGGCGCAAGCCATCGTGACGACTGGAGCAGACGACTCCCTGCGCGCCAAACAGCTTTACAAGGCGGTCCGCATCCGTCGCCTGCAGGACGATCAACGGGCCCACGCTGTCGGGAGGCGTCTTGATACTGACGCCGAGGTCGGTTACACCCCGAATTAGCGATTGCGACAATCGCCGGACTTCCTCGGCCACATTGGCCAGACCGACGTCTTGTAACAGTTTTGCTCCGGCCGTGGCGCCGTAAATGGATGGAATGGGCGGAGTTCCCGATTCGAAGCGTCGCGTTCCGGGTGCGGGGTCGAGCAATTTCACGTCGAACGCGAATGTATTCCGTTGTCCAAACCAGCCAGTGACGGTTGGCACGACCGACTCGGCGAGCTCTTCTCGTACGTAAAGGAACGCCACGCCCGGCGGCCCCAGAAGATATTTCAATGTTCCTGACACATACACATCAAGCTGCATCGCTCTGACATCGATGGGACGGGTTCCACAATCCTGATAGTCGTCGAGCAGAACCAGCGCGCCACGATCGTGGGCAATCTTCACGACATCCGTTACCGGACTGCGGAAGCCATTCATGAAACACACGTGAGTCAGAGGGACAATTAGAGTGTTGCGGTCGACTAACTCATCGTAGGCCTCAGGACGCATTCGATTTCCGTCAGCCGCGGCAAAAATTACTTCCGCTCCACGAGCACGCTGGGACAGCCAGATATGGCCCATGGTGGGAAATTCGAATTCTCCAAGTACAACTTTTTTTCTTTGACCAAACGAAAGGGCGCTGGCTAGGGAGTTCACGCCGGCAGAAGCGCTGGCGACGATCGCGACTTCTTCCGGGCGAGCATTGATCATCGCGGCAAACTGGCGGCGCCCAGCTTCATAGTGGTCGACCCACAGGTCCCACGGAGAACCCTGTTGATGCCAGCTCTGCAACCATTCCCCGATTGCGGCTTCAACGTCCTGGGAGAGCGCACCCTGGGAACAGCTGTTCAAGTAGACCTTTTTTTGAAGAATAGGAAATCTGCTACGAAATGATGAAGCTTCTAGAGCCACGTGCCCTCTTTCGTTCGATGAAATTAACCTGGCTTTCCGTCGAGTTGTTAAGACGCGCGCAAAATACTGCGACGGATTACACCTGTCAAGATGTTTTATAGAGATATATGAATTGTATGCACAACAGATTGTTCACGTCGGGACGCAAGTTATGCGTTAACTCTATTGTCTTGTGTTAATTAAGAGGAACACTGTTTTGTAAACCGTGGCGAGAGATCTAGTTTGCTTTCCATTTGACAGCAATTCTGCAGCAGAATGGATTCGTTCAGCATACCGACAAAATCCTCTTGACATGGCGGTCAACCGGGATTAACGTCCGCTCGCAATTATGTGACGGAGGGCCTTCCCTATGACTCACCACAATTTTCGCGTGTTGCTTGCGGTCATCGTGATTGCTTTGGCTACGACCACATCCGTCGCGCAGCTCTTTCCAGGTCGCGTGACCGGCCGCGTGCGTGACGAGCAAGGGGCGGTTGTCTCCGGCGCGACGCTGAAGCTTACCAACCCCGATACGGGGTTCGAACGGGCAGTTACGACCGATGAGAGTGGCGAATTCAACTTCCCGGAATTGGCACTTGGTTCCTATGAGCTGACCGCAAGCAAGGCTGGCTTCCAGACCATCCTGATCAAAAATATTCGAACGTCGCAGGGCCAGGTAAACACACTTGCCCCGGTATTAAAAGTGGGAACCGTTACCACGCAAGTGGAAGTAAGCTCCGAACTGCCACTAATTCAAACCGAGACAAACTCGGCGGGTGGTGGCGAGGTATCCGCGGAAATAATCAGCGCATTGCCCATCGGAAACAGTGACTTTACGCGCCTTGCATTGACAATGCCCGGAGTGACGCAGAATAGCAATTTCGCTTTTGCGCAGTACACGATCAATGGTTCCCGCGCGCGCTCGAACGGGTTCAACATTGATGGAGCATCCAACACTGACCCCTCGACTTATCTTCCATCCATCAACGAGGGCGGCAATTCGGCGACCGCAGCAACACGCTTGCCACTTGACGCCGTCCAGGAGGTCACGGTCATCAGCAGCACCTCGGACGCGGATCTCGGACAAAACGCTGGCAGCGTAATGAATGCCACCATCAAGAGCGGAACGAACACATTCCACGGGTCGCTCTACGAGCTTCACCGCGATGCCGCTCTTGATGCAGCCAACTACTTTGAGAACTTAAGAGGCGTGCCTAAGGCACCTTTCGTCTGGAATGAATTTGGCGGGTCAGCAGGAGGCCCGCTGTACATCCCGCATCTCTATGACGGCCGCAACCGCAGTTTCCTATTCGGCGCTTACGACGGCAGCCGGCTTCGTCTGGGCACCACGCTTAGCGGTAGCGCCCCCACGCCGGATCAGGTCCAGACCGCCGAAAATTTCATTAATGCGCAAGGGCTCCCGATCAACCAACTAGGCCTCAATATGCTTGGGCTTTATTCCAACCTGGGGCTTTCTGGACCTTTCGTAGTCGACAACCGAGGGCAACAATCACCCGACAGCTTCGTGATCAAGCTCGATCATCTCTTCTCGACCAAGGATTCATTCTCCACTCGATTTCTGTATGGAAAAGGGGAAGACGAGTTTCCCGGTGGTGGTCCTGGACCTGGTGGCGGCTCGCAGCTGGGTCCTTGGTTTGGCGTAACTCCTACACATGTAGCGAATTTTGCCATCAGCGAAGTTCATATTTTTAGCCCTAACCTGATCAACACTCTTCGACTTGGCTACAACCGCTTCAGCCAGTTTCAAAAGGGTCGCGATGCTGACGTGGATCCGGCGACCATCGGTCTTAACACCGGTGTCGGACCGGAGAGTTTCGGAATCCCTGAAATCGACATCGGTTCGGGGCTGACGGCGAGTGGCGACCCGGGGCGTTTTGCGAACCTCGGACTGCAATACGGGGCGGGCGGCCGCGTTGCTACCTCTTATCAGATTGCTGACAACGTGAACTACACGCGTGGCCAGCATGCGTTCAAGTTCGGATTCAACTTCCTGCACAACTATTCGAATTACACGACCGTTGGGTCACGCGGCCTGTTCACTTTCGACGGCTCTCAATTAGGTGATACCAACGATCCGAATCAGGGCGCATTGGCAGGGCTGATCGATCTGCTCGCTGGTCTCCCCGCAGGCGGTGGGCTAACTAACATCTCGAGGGTTCTAAGCGACCGTTCGAACATCGCCCAGAATGTGACTAGCTTCTTCGCGATGGATACATACAAGATCACCAGCACACTGACGCTGATGGGTGGTGTCCGCTACGATTTTCTTGGCACTGTGGATGAAACGCGAGGGCGCTTTGCGGCCTTTGATCCAAGCCAGGGACTCGTGCCCGCGTCACAGCTCCCCGATGGCGAGATCTACGACGCGCCTAAACGGAATTTTGGCCCCAGAGTCGGATTGGCGTGGCAAGCACCAGCCTCGCTCATTCCCGGAAATCAGTTGGTCGTACGAGCGGGATACGGCATTTACTTTGACACTTCGCCGCTGAACAATTTCGTGGGCTTGTCTCAAAACCCAATTGGAAGCACGGGTGGTTTCACGATCAACCCCACGGCCCCAATTCCGTTTGATGAAGGAGTGTCAATATTTGGCACGGGAGCGCCTCAGCCACCATTCGACGTCAATAACATTGCTCACAATCAGAAAACACCGAACACCCAGACCTGGAATCTGTCACTACAACAAGAGCTCAGCAGGAAAGTCGTTCTGCAAGTGGGCTACGTTGGGAACAAGAGTACGCACCAGTTGCAGCTCCTTGATATCAACCAACCGACGCCGGGTGATCCCGATACTGCGCAATTGCGTCGTCCATTCAACACGCAATTTCCAGATTTGCGCCAGATCAACACGATTTCTTCGGTCGGGTGGGCGAACTACAACGCTCTGCAGGCTACGCTGCGGACTTCCGACTTTCACGGACTGTCCATGCAGGTCGCATTTACCTGGTCCCACAATATCGATACAGCCTCAGAGGTAAGCGATTTCTTCGGGACCAGCGGTTACGTGCCACAGGATTCGCGAAACCTGGCGGGTAGCGTAGGAAACTCGGAGTTCGACCAGCGGAAGGCGCTTATCATTACATACGTCTATGCTGTCCCGAAGGTGTCGGGCGGCAAGTTCGTAACAGCCCTAACCAGGAACTGGCAGCTTTCCGGAACGACAACGTTCCGAGACGGTTTGTCTTCCCCCGTTCTGACCTTTGGTGGAGAGAGCGGAACGCAAAGCTTTCACGAGCGACCCAATTGCGTCGGTCCAATTCACTATCAACTGGCCGACCTAACTCAACCTTATGTGTTGCCGGGTGCCTTCGAACCACCAGCACCTGGAACCTTCGGAAACTGCCCGCGCAATCCGATTGTTGCGCCAGGCCTCAATGCGTGGGACATTAATGTACAACGTACCTTCCGGCTCTCTGACCGTATTGCGCTTGAGTTCCGTACCAGCTTTTTCAATGCGTTCAATCACCCAAACTTTGCCGAGCCGTCTCCAGATTTGAGCACGACCATTACCGCCACAGCCGACGACGGCAGCTTCGACTCACACTTCGGAGTTGGCGGGCCGCGCAACATTCAATTCATGGGGAAACTGACGTGGTGAACTGATCGAAAGTATTGACTGCGGGGGAACCGGATGCCGGGTTTGCTGGGCGGAATTTGGACTTCAAGATTAACGAGCAAACGTCGATGGCTCCTCGGCGTTGTTGTAATCGCCTGGAGCCTCTCCGGCGCACAGACCACAAACCAGCTTGCCGGTCCTATGACTATTTCTGTGGATGCGACGCAGGTAATGCACAAGATATTACATGCGGAACTTTCTTATCCGGTCCAGTCCGGGCCGCTTACCCTTTACTATCCGAAGTGGCTACCGGCCGATCATTCACCCGATGGGCCGATCTGGAATGTGGCTGGCCTCAAGTTCTTCGCGGCGGGGAAGCCTCTCATCTGGGCGCAGGACACAGCTGATATGTATGCATTTCACCTTGAGGTACCGCCTCAGGTGAATTCCATAACCGCACAACTGGATTTTCTACTTTCCGCTCCAGGTCCCAGCATTGACTTCAGTGCTTCCGGTTCCGCGAAACTCTTCGTCCTGATGTGGAGCCAAGTGATGCTCTATCCCGCTGGAATGCCGGCACACGCGATTACCGTTCAGCCGCAGGTCAAGTTGCCGGCTGGATGGAAGTTCAGTACTTCGTTGCCGGTTGCAAGTGGTTCGGCCAACAACATCACCTTCAAGCCTGTCGAACTCGATCTGCTGATTGATTCACCTGTGCAGTCTGGCCAGTACATGAAAGTGGTGCAACTTACGCCGGGCGAGAATCCCTCACATGAAATCGATATCGCCGCGGACAGCCCTTCGGCGCTCGATCTTTCACCCGACTTGATCGAAAACTATAGGCATCTGATCCGGGAGGCCCAAGCTCTCTACCAATCGCATCACTACCGCGAGTACCACTTCCTACTCACGTTGAGCGATAACACGATGCCGCTCGGTCAGGAACATCATGAGAGCAGCGACGATCGAATGGGTGCCAACGGTCTTTCCGACCCCAACCGGCAGCTACTCGCAGCCGATCTGTTTCCTCACGAATTCACTCACTCCTGGAACGGCCAGTATCGTCGTCCCGCCGGCCTCGCGACGCCGAACTTCCAACAGCCCATGTTGGGCGATCTGCTTTGGGTTTACGAGGGCATGACCGACTATCTTGGCGCAGTGCTGGCTACTCGCAGCGGGCTGTTGACGCAACAACAGGCCCACGACAAACTGGCCGGTCTGGCTTCGATGCTCGACCATCGAGCGGGTCGAACCTGGCGTTCGCTTGAGAATACTTCGAGGGCCGGTCAGATTCTTTATTTTTCGCCGCCGCAGTGGGTTTCATATCGCCGGGGAACAGACTTTTACTCCGAGAGTGTCCTGATATGGCTCGAAGCGGATGTCACCATTCGCAAGCTCAGTCAGGGGCGGCGTTCGCTCGACGATTTCTGCGCTGCGTTTTTGGGTGGTCCCGAGATGATGCCGACGATCAAGACATATACCTTCGATGATTTGGTGATCGCCATGAACGCCATCGCTCCATACGATTGGCGGGCTTTCTTTCGTGAACGGTTGGATTCTACTTCACCGCACGCGCCACTTGGTGGGCTGATGGGAGGCGGCTGGCAGCTCACTTACAATGAGCAACCCAATGTAATGATCACCGCATTGCAAGCCGCACAGGCGGAAGGTGACTATACATCCTCGATTGGGTTGATGCTCAAGGGTGACGGCACTGTGCAGGATTCAATACCCGGTATGCCAGCATTCCAAAGCGGCATCTCGCCTTATACTCGGATTGTCGCAGTGAATGGACAAGAGTTTACGTTGGAGATTTTGAACAAGGCGCTCGCGGACTCGACTACCCAAACCGCCCCTCTGGTTTTGCTATTGTCGAATACAGGCTTTCTCGAGCCCCATGAGATCGACTATCACGGTGGTCTGCGGTATCCTCACCTTACTCGTAACGAGAGCGAGACGAATTATTTAGACCAAATCCTGAAATCGAGGATGGTGATTAATAACATGAAAACTATGCATGATAGACAGGATGTCACTCCGGTCCCCCGCTTCCTCGCAGGTCGATGACGATTGACTGGTTTAAAATAGTATGGAGGCAAAGTGGCCAAGGCTGTATCTCAAAAGCGTGCGCGATCCAGTTACTCTTCTGGCATCAAATACAAGCTTAGTGAAATAGTCTACAAAGCTTTGAAGCAGGACATCATCCGAGGAATCCACCCTCCCGGAGAGCCCCTGATTGAGAAAGAACTCGCCAAGAAGTACCGCGCGAGCCGCACACCGGTCCGCGAAGCCGCCCTGCGTTTGCACGAAGATCGACTACTTCAGATCGTGCCGAACCGCGGATACTTCGTGAGCCCCATCACTCTGCAGGAACTCAACGATGTCTACGAGTACAGAATCGCGGTCGAATGTGCAGCTGCTGAACTGGCTGCTCGAAAAGCGACCGACTTCAAACTGCTCGATAAGCTGAGCGAACTGGCTGACACTTCTTACCGCGCCGATTCCGTCGAGAGCTATGCGGAGTTTATCGAGGCGGATACCTTGTTCCACGTCGGCATCGGTCGACTGTCGCGCAACCAGATGCTGGTAAGGGCGATCTCGGAAGCACGTTCGCAGATGGAGCGCATTATGTATGCCGCTATTGACATCCACTACTTCGGCGAAGTGCCGACCCAGGAGCATCAGGAGATCATCAAGGCCATTCGCCTGCACAATCCCGAGGCGGCTCGCAAATCCATGCACGACCATATCAGCCAGTCGAAAAACAAAGTGCTGCGGCTGACGATGTCGCCCCCCGTCCGATCCTGACGAGCACCCCCTGAGTGGACACGTTGGTTGATCCAACGATAGCTCGATTCACCTTTTCATCAAACCGTGATACAAACCAGGAATACTCCAGGCGCTCAGACTCCTCGTCTGCGGAGGTCTACCATGGCCACGAAGCCACCACTGGTGACGAAATGGGGTGGTAAGCCGCCCAGCCATTCACCTTTAGTCATCACCAACCCTGCAAATCCAGAGAGCGATCTTGTGCTTACATCGGAAGTGCTAGTGCAATCATTCCTCAGCCTCCAAAAGCACGAGTACACATACCGAATCGACAACGGAACCAAAGTAAATGTGTTGAGAGTCGAGTGGAAGGCACCGGAAATTAAGCTGGAAAGGGCCGCCAAAGGCGAGACGCCTATCAGCGTCCAATCTTTCTTCTCGCCACAGCTGACAAAGACGACTGCATCTGCACATGCGGTCCCCGATGGAACAGCGTTTGCAGGACGAGAGTCACAGAATGAAAGAGCAGACGCATACGTCCCATGGACCTCCGCAATTGGCAAGACGCTCAAGGAGCTCTTGGGTGAGGCGATTTCGAAGAAGATTACTCTGTCAAATGTCGCTTCCGTGGCTATTTCTGGAGGAGCAATAGTCGCGGTCACCAGTCAACTTGCTCGCGCAGACAGCGGGTTTGAGTACAAGCTGTTCGTGGAAAACAGGGGATCTAACGCTGTAAAGGTCGATATCGCCGGCCTTCAATTTGGAAACCAATCAGCGCAATTTGAACTCGGTCCATTGCAAGACAAGGTACTCGAGTTGAGAACTTCGGATTTGCCCGTGGAGCGCAAAGTTCTACTAACAATTGCGGAGGAATGTGAGTTCCCGATTTACGTGTTGGTAGCCGATAGCATGATCGAGAATAAGGGCAAGACAAGGATCGTCGAGGCGCCGGCGAAGGAGTCTGCGCGAACCACTAAAACAATTGAGGAAAAGAAAAAAGAGCCCGTCATAGCCTGAAGCGATTGTTCTCGACGCGACCGAAGGAAGCAAACGGGTGAATTAAACGAAATTCACGATTGGGACGGAGCCATTCAGTGGACCCCCCTAAACTCCTACCAACCGGTTTGAGGAGCGTCCTGAGGGAGCCCAGACGTTGCAACGCTTGTTCCTGAGGCCGCATTTCGATCTTGATCGCATTGGTGTGTCTTGCAGACGAGACTAGTACGAGTGTAGTAGAGCAGCTTGGGAACTGTCGGATATCGCGTTTGACGTCTGAAAACCACGCTGTCTAGAACGAAGAATGGCGATGTGAACGAGGAATCAACAGCCTGCCAAAATTGGATGTTGAAGAGCTTTTGATCGTTCCAGCGGGAAGCGTAAAACGCGCTCGGCGCTGGTTACGTTGTCCTCAGGCGCACTAGCGTTAATTAGCCCAAATCCCAGCGATTCCAAAAGAAAGAGGAGAAGTATTACTGCCCGAGAGCGTCCAGCACGCGCGACAGAGACCTATCGCACACTGCTAGAATTCAACCCTATGCCAAGAACACTGATCCAAAATGTCGTGCAGCAGCTCGACCGGGAACGAATGGCTGCTTCGGCAGATTATGAAAGCCCTGCTAACGGAAGAATATGTTCGCTCTCCGTTGCCGCACTCTCGACAACGGTGGGAATTCTAGCTCACCGTTCAAGGTCCGGTCCTTCAGCAGTCTATCTGGGGCTGAAATGCGAAAGCCATGGGAAATTCCTAGATCTGGCCGATCGAGGTGATCGCGGCTGAGAACTTTGGCTAAAAACTACTACAGTTTAACTACAGTCAACAGTTTTCAAGAGGGGGCTCTCCAACCGAAAAGCCACGATTCTCATCGTAAACTATTAATACATAAGAGGATAACTGTGGTGCCGGGAGGGGGAGTCGAACCCCAAGATCCGAAGATCGGCGGATTTTGAGTCCAACCCATTCATTTTCTAAATTACCTACGTTGTTGAGGTTACAGGTACTTCACTTTTTGGCGGGTTTGGTTTTGAGGGGTTCGAACTAGTCCCGCATGGAGCCAATGGGCAGAGTTTGGGCAGAGTAAACACAAAGTAGTTGGTGAAATGGCGATTTTGCAACAATCACACTGCCTAATACTTCAGTTGCGCTGCTACTTCCTGCAACGCAGCTTCATATTGCAATCTGTCGAACCGGAACGGCCCCACGTCCCTGTAGCTGTCCAGCCGAGCGTTTTCGTAGTTGTTCTCGTAGCCGAAATCAGTCCAGAGCACCTTCGAGCCCTCAGTCTTAACCGAAAGGCTTATCACACCGCAGCCCACGTCTTCGTAGCACTCAGAGCAGACGAATAGGGAGCGGCGGTTATCAGGAAGTTCGGAGTCGATTCTCAGCATCAATCGTTCAAGTGCAAGCAAGCTCTGTGGCAAGAAATCAACACAGAGCACTGAAACCATGTCATGTGGTTTACCCAAACGCTCCCACATGGAAAAGCCGTTTACGATTACATCGAAGAACTTGCGCGGGGACTTGTAGCGTCCGTCCTTGAACCTTTCCCCTTGGCGAACGGCTTCAGCAAAACTCAATGTCGCGTCCATAGATGCAGTTCCTGAGTTTACAGGGTGCTTTCGCGTGTACTGCGCCGATAGGTATTCTAAACAGGCAATTTCACCAACTACCTGGGCCGGGCAGGTCAGTCTGTGAGGAGTAGTTGGTGAAATGGCGATATTTCGCCAACTAATCGCCAACCGTACGGAATCGTCTCACGGGGCTTGCGTTCGTTACTCATATCGCTGAGAATGCATCGCTTATGGACCGCCCCAAAGGTCTGGGTCTGACAACCATCCTGATGGCCCTTTGCAACGTATCGATTTTGGCCACTATCAAACCCGGAAGACCCCCCTACACCCAGCGAATGTGGCTGTTTTTTACCTTCTGTATTTGCATCGGGTATCTGTTCATTTGGTTTTACTGGAAGGGCAAAAATTGGGCCAGAATCGCTGTTCTGCTGGTCTCGTTCACCAGCGTCCTCAATCCTTTCAGTTGGAATAACATATCGTTATCCCCTGCGCTTCGGACAACACCGGCTCGCATTGTACTTGTGGCGAGAGGGGTTCTCGGTGCGGCTCTTTTGTATTGGCTGAATACAGGTCCAGTTGTCGATTTCTTCAAGCGAGACCGGGTTGTAGTGCCGCCTCAGTTCCGAGGATAGTTCTCGGGGGGCCGTAACAGGCAGTACCCGGCGAACCCGAATAGCGTCCCGGTGGCTGGTGTAACGGCGATGTTACGCCAACTACCGTACTGGCGTGCAGGTAAGCCGTTCGTCGCCTGCCCGCATCTTGCACAACCACACGCTGAGGAGGTCTATGCGCCCGTCGATCCTACCTTGATACCTCACGGTCAATTTGTGGAGGTCTCTCACTTTATCGCGGTAGGCTTGAATGTATGGCGAATTGATGCCCCCGAAAAAAGGCAGACTGTCAGTGGGACTAGGACAAAGAAGTTCTGACGAACGTCCATAGGAACTGCACATCCGTGTTTCGCCGTCAATCCAATTGCCTTGAAGGCGAACGTCAGTCAGTTGTTCTGTTGGAAAGACTCGATACCAGTAATCAGCTGCGACCCGACGGTCTTGATAGTAGAAAATTAGTGCGGACAGAGCGACAGCAACTGTGGCTACTGTCACGACCTTCGTCTTGGTTTGCACACGACACTCTAACTTGAAATCGGGTCAATTCAAACAAACCACTAGACCCAGAGACGTTGACTGTTGTTAACAGGCGTTCTCACAAGCTTGCGCCGTTTGTTCGCCACCTTCCGGGTCAATGAGTGTAATGGCGATTTTGCAACGGTCATAAACGCCACCCCGACGATTGACCTGTCGAGGTGGTTGTTAGCGGGTGTTTCCTAGTTTTTGACTGTCATCGCGTCGGAGTTTACTGCCTTCTTACCTGTCACCCCTTCCAGTGCGGCAAGGACACCCCGGTAATTGTCTTTGTCGCACTGCATCGCAAACCCACCCTTTTTTTCGCCATCGGCCCAAGTCATACCCACATAGTGCTTTTTCGACTTCGTGAGGGCCATCAATGCACCGATCCCGAGGCTGAAAACAGCGAGCCCGATCGCAGCGCCAATACGGCGGTGAACGTCTTGTCCATAACTGATTTCGGTGACAGCCGACGCAGGGATCACTGCGACGTCTGTTTTGTCCTTCACCAGCCGAATGTTGGTTGAATCGATGAAGATTTTCACATCACTATCAGCTTTAACTGTCGATAAGGATCCACCGTCATATCTCACCTTGTATCCGTTGCTCGATTCAGCAGCAAACACCGCAACGGGGATCGTGACGCATAAGAGAACAGCCAGAGCACACTTCATGCACACCTCTCAAGAGAAGTTGTTGTTGGGGCTAATTTTTCTAGGGGGTGACCACAATATATCGTGACACGACAATGTCATGTCAATAACAAAAGCTGTTCTAGATTACGTTAGTAAGGGGCGTGTCCCCGCCCCTTCGAGTGAACGCGCTATGCGTACGGATAACTTGGGAAGAGAAAGGCAATGGCAAGACTGGAACCACTAACAAGGAGCGGCACGGCCTCGTCCAACTGTTGTTAACAGGCGATTACACCAACAACTGGGAACAGGCCGGGCCGGGCAAAGGTAACTTGTGGCGCGGGAGATCGGTTGGCAAAATGTTGAGTGGGTTACGGCTAGTGCCTGTGTTGGCAATCTAACTAAGCCAAGGATATACATGATGAAGATCGCTTGTGTCATTTTGATGATGGTATGTTCGATCGCCGCGTTCGCTAAGGAGAAGGAGACAATCCAGATCGAAGTGGTTGGAACTGATGCTTGGCAGAGAGACGTCGCCATTCACCACGCGGCCACCAGCGGTACTGCGAACACCAATTGCAACACTAACGGGGACATTAACGCGACGACTTATGGCGACAACACGTATGGCAGCGTCAATTCAACAACGAACTGCACAACCACCACAACGCCAGGAACACCTGCCTATACCACTCATTACGCCATTCAGCAGCAGTCAGTTCACGCTATCGTGAACGGCCAGCATGTAACTCTGTGGTGTCAAGTAGGGTTCCGCAAGTGCGCTGGTCTTCAGCCAGGTACGTACACTGCTGAAATCGATGGCGATAAGGCGTTGAAGATATATGTTTACAGCCTCACCTCTCACAAACTGATGGGAAAAATGAAATACCGCGTGGCAGGAAGCTGGTGAGTTCAAGAGCGAACAGAGGCAACGACGACCGAGTCTCGCGCCCTTTGACTCATTCAGCAGCAGTTTAGCGGTTTCATTCTTCTTTAACACACATTGGGTCGTGGTACGCATCCCAGAAGCCGTCTGTTCGTGGCGATCCTTCTAGAGTCTCCTCGAAGTTCTCTGGCAGCTGCACCACAATCACATTGTTCTGGTACTCGCTTTGGTAGAGATTCAGTTCCTTGTCGAGTCCCGCCAATTTGCAACTAGCCACTGCTGCATCCTTGCCTGTCACGATGTTCTTTGTCAGTCGCCATCGAATCAGCTTGGCTCGTTCCGTTGCACCGGGCAGACCATCGGTCTCGATGATGACGGCCGAACGCAGCGAACGTGCCCGGAAAGCCGTCGAGGCACGAGAAAAAAAACGGAAGCAAGGAAAGGGGAGCAAATGAAGAGACCGAGAGGCAGTGGAAGCATTTTCAGCATGAGAGGAACATCCATTCTGTGGCTCAAGTACTACAAGAACGGTGTAGCGGTACGGGAATCGAGCGGCTTCACAGAACGAAAAAAAGCGGAAAGGCTCCTGCGCAAACGCTTGGGAGAGATTTCTGAGGGAACATACATCGGCCCCAATCTAGAAAGGGTTCTCGTCAGCGAACTAGCGGATGACATGCTGAGGGACTACAGGACGAATGCGCGCAAGTCCATTGGCGACCTTGAAGCACGGTGGAAGCTACATCTAAAACCATTCTTCGGCAACATGCGGGCCGTGGAGGTTACAAGCTCGCTCGTGGCTAAGTACGTCGATCTCCGACAAGAGGAAGGCGCACAGAACGGAACATGCAATCGCGAACTGGCTGCATTGAAACGGATGTTCACGCTTGCGTTACGATCGTCGAAAGTCAAAGCTGTCCCCTACATCGCGATGCTTGCCGAGAACAATGTTCGAACTGGTTTCCTCGAAACGAGTCAGCATGTCAAGCTTGCTGCCGAGTGCGGAAAGATTGGACTGTGGCTACGAGCAATTTTCGAGGTCGGATACACCTTCGGTTGGCGTCACGAGGAAGTCGTATCGATGCGTGTGCGTCAAGTGGATTTCCTCGCCAACACGATTCGATTGGACCCTGGAACAACGAAGAACAATGATGGCCGTGAAGTGACAATGACTCAACCAGTCCGCGAGTTGTTGATTCAGTCGATGATTGGCAAGAAACCAGACGACTGCCTGTTCTCAAGAGCGAACGGTAATTCGGTTTCCGATTTTCGCGGGAGCTGGGCGAAGGCATGCAAGGGTGCTGGCGTTTCTGGTTTGCTATTTCACGATTTGCGTCGCACCGCTGTACGCAACATGGTGTTGGCGGGGATACCTGAACGGGTGGCGATGAAAATCAGCGGCCACAAGACACGAAGCATCTTCGATCGCTACCACATAGTTTCGCAATCAGACATCGCCGAAGCTATGCAGAAGCTCGAAGTCGAGCAACATCGCGTGAATGCTCTGGCTGCCCAGTCTAGTGAGTTCGGGCAGAGTTTTGGGCAGAGTGACCAGAAAACCCGTACTTCCAATGCGACGGTTTCCCCTACCTTAACCGTCGCGAACTAGTTGTCCTTGAATGGGTTGGAGCTTGGTGCCGGGAGGGGGAGTCGAACCCCCAAGATCCGAAGATCGGCGGATTTTGAGTCCGCTGCGTCTGCCAGTTCCGCCATCCCGGCTTGATTCACTAGCTACTATGCTACAACAATCTTCTACGGACGGAACACCAACTCGCTCGTCGGCTGCCGATTCACTCGCCCAGCTTGGCTAATCCGTGAAGCAGCAGTATCGCACAGGCGCTGCCTCGCCCCCAACTCGTGCCGGGCAAGATAGGTGTGGCGCAGATTGTACGCCCCCCTATTCATTCGGACGAAGCTCATCGGAAACGTGCTGCATCGCGGTAACGTCGGGACAGTTCTTCGAGAAAGCTTTCAGGGGATGGACGATCCGCTGCGGCTACGTTTAAGCGGGTTCCGATGCGGTCCGCAATGCTGATGGCAGTCTTCTCACGCTGATCGTAAGGAAGGTCGAGGCGTCGATTTAAAAATGTTTCGATCAGCTGGAACTCTTGCGGTGTCATTGCGGCTACGACGTCGACCACGGAAGCATCAGTCGTCGTACTTTGCTGGCTATACCAGTAAGAATCGCCCTGCTCCTGAAGTTCGTGCACGACCACGGTCCCGGCGACCATGTCGCCAAGGCGTCGATTTCGTTTGTCAACCGCGATTGTCACCGCGCCCACGACATATCCTAGCTGCGAGTCGACGGCTCGCAGAAAATTACGTGCAATCGCCTCGAACACGTTGATAGGTCTGCCGCTGTTAGTAATGACTCGGATATGCGCCTGTCGCTTACCGGGCGTTTGTCCATTCCAGAAAACTTCAAACAGCGCAAAATATCCCCAATATAAGCAAAACATTACGGAAATAATAAGAGCCGTCATCCATTTTCCTGCAGCCGCCCAATGGCGAAATAAGTCAGGAGAGATAAGCTCCATGAGAACACTCACAATAATGACGACGATGGCCTGGATTAAGGAATCGACGAGTAGTGCCAGCCCGCGGCTCCCCAAACCGGCGAGTGGAAATTCCAAATCAATCTGCTCAGGCGTTTCGATGGTAAGCTTCTCAATCGGATCCAACGTATGATCTCCGTTTCCTGGCTGAAGAAGCGACAACCGTATTGGACACGTCTCGAAACCTTGCTGGCGATTGTTAAGGAACATGGCCTCCCAGCTTTAGGCCGCGATGAACTGCGCGAGCTCGGACTCTTGTATCGGCAGACTGCCACCGATCTTTCCGCCGTGCGGGGCGACAGCAGCAGTGTGCAACAGTCCCGATACCTCAATCAACTGCTTGGCCGCACCCACAACATTATCTATTCTGGACAAAAGAAAACACTGACTGGGATTGTGCAATTCTTTTGGAATGAATACCCAATAATTTTTCGCCAGTATCTCGGCTACACACTGACCGCAGCCGGCATTTTCGCCCTTGGTGCACTGGCTGGGCTGTTTGTCACCCTGTCCAATCCCGACTTCATGAGGGAATTCCTTGGCCCTCACATGGTGAGCACGATAGAAAAGCATGAGATGTGGACGCATTCGGTAGTTGCGGCTGCACCTCAGACATCAAGCTTCATCATGACTAATAACATGACCGTCTCTTTTCTGACTTTCGCCGGAGGTATTACAGGCGGGCTGTGGACTCTGTTCCAACTCTTTTTTAACGGCATGATGATCGGTGTAATTGGGGTGGCATGCGGCCTGAACGACATGAGCGTAAAGCTATGGAGCTTCGTTGCGCCACACGGTGTATTGGAGTTACCTGCCATTTTCATAGCAGGTGGCGCAGGGCTGCGATTGGCGCAGGCATTGTTGTTCCCGGGCACTCTGTCGCGACGTGATTCGCTGGCGGTTGGTGGAAACGAAGCAGTTCGGCTGCTGGTGGGAGTGATCCCGATGTTGATTATAGCGGGCATGATCGAGGGATTTTTTTCACCATCTTCGGTGCCGGCCGCATTCAAATTCGGGCTGGCAGCGGTCCTTTTCATCCTGTTTGTCGCGTATGTTGTTCGAGGAGGTCGGGCACCTGGCTCAGAAAAAGTTGATATCGGCATCCGCGCATTCAAAACGGCTTCTTAGACGCCACACAGAACCGTGCCGACCGCAACATTTTTGCCAGTCGGCAGTTTTCCCCACACTGTCCCTAGATCAGATTTCGCTCTTTAACCGACAGATATTGGTTGAGCAAGGCCGTGGAAAGCTGGTGCGGGGCAACCTCGAGGCACAATGCACCATGTTCGCGGAGTCGACCGAGAAGTACTTCACGCCGAAACACCATCTCCTGCGCGGCTACGGTTTCATACATCTGCTGGGAATTCACCGGTTCGATCGCCGCTTGACGATTCACTTCTGGCTGGGCAATCACGATAAAGATGACAAGGTGACGGGACAGCAGTTGGCCTGCGGCATCGATAACTTCGGGCGTCATCGCTGTCTCGGCGAGATCTGTGATCCAGATAACGAGCCCTCGCTGCTTTTGCATCGACAGCAGCGTGGCAGCAGCGCGGATATGGTCGGCTTCAGGCGCTTCGACGCGAATAACAGCCAGCTGTTCTACGAGGTGACGCAGCTGCGCCGCGCCGCGGCCCGGAAGAACACGCTGGTTGAGTGCACGGCCATATGCAAGAAGCCCCACGCGATCTTCGGAGTGGAGCGCCAACTGCGAGAGGACAAGAGCGGCGTCCACGGCGCGATCAAGTTTGCTGTACCCTTCGCTTCGAGTATTCATCAGGCGGCCGCAGTCCAAAACGAGCCACACCGCCTGACTTCGTTCGACTCGATACGTTTTAGCAACGGCCTTTCCACGCCGGGCAGTAGCTGTCCAACAGATGTTGCGGATCTCGTCGCCCTCACGATAGTCACGAAGGCTCTCGAAGTCTGAGCCCGTGCCACGCAGCCTCATGAGTCGCATCTGCAACTCGATCTGCCGGCTGCGCGCCAGATAGATCATGTGTTTACCAGCGTGCTCGAAGTTTGGATACACGCGAACTGTCTGCTGCAGATCAGCCAAAGCCCACCGTTCCGCAATGTCTAGGGATGATCGATACCTGAGATAGACGCGCCCGACACGAACGTCACCACGCTCGCCCGGGATAAATTGTTGCGTAATACCCTCGGTGGCACCGGAAGGCACAATCGCGGTTAACCAACGGAGACGGTGCCATGGTGAAGGCATGAGTTCATCCATAACATCGATCCGCAGGTCGCGACTCGTTGGATTGCTTACAGAGATCGTCACGTCCGAAGCGCCTCTGATTGAGAGTGTTTCGTGCCAATGGCGCTTCACTCTGAGTTTGGAAGCGACCGGCAGACGAAACAGGTCCCATAGAAACGCGAGAAACAGAACAACGTCCCAAATTACGAGCGCATAAAAATATGTCGGATTCCAGAGTGCTGGAATCAGCCAAGCGAGACCGGCCCCGGCCAACAAGAACAACCGGGAACCAATTCCGATTCCGAGACGGCCATGGCGCTTTGCTGGCGCCTCCAAAGGCGAAGGCGCCAGTGGTCGGGGCACACTCATTTCGGGACCTCAACCGCGGCGAGCACATCGCTTAACACACGGTCCGTATCGAAACCTTCCAATTCGGCTTCCGGCCGCAACATCAGACGATGGCGTAGCGCAGGGAGCACGGCGGCTTTTACGTCATCTGGGATTACATAATCCCGATCACTGAGTGCCGCTAACGCTTTCGCTACAAGCATCAGGCTGATTGCCGCCCGTGGGCTGGCACCGAGCGAGACAGAAGGCCAATTGCGGGTGCGTCGCGCGATGTCGCTGATATAGCGAATCACAGATGGTTCCAGTTTTAACTCGCGTAACTCACGGCGGGCGCGCTGAAGTACATCGCTCTCGAGGCTGTTGATTTCAACCTGAGTTGAGTCGACCAGAGCGGATTGGCCATTGTGCTTCTCAAGGATGGCTATCTCTTCTTCGGCGGTGGGATAGTTGATCTTGATTTTCAAAAGAAAACGATCCAGTTGCGCCTCGGGCAATGGATAGGTGCCTTCGAATTCAACGGGATTTTGAGTTGCCAAAACCGTGAACGTTTCCGACAGCGGATGCCGCTCCCCATCAATCGTGACCTGGCGTTCTTCCATTGATTCGAGCAGAGCCGCCTGCGTGCGGGGCGGCATGCGATTGATTTCATCAACCAGCAACAGATCTGTGAACATCGGGCCCCTGTGAAGAGTGAATGTGCCAGTGGCAATGTTCAGCACATTGGTACCGAGCAAGTCAGCCGGCATCAGGTCAGACGTGCACTGCACGCGCTGGAAACCTGCATTCAGAGTGCGCGCCAGAGTCTTCACACTCAGAGTCTTCGCAAGCCCAGGGACGCCTTCGATAAGGGCGTGACCTCCACAGAGCAGCGCGATGAGAGCGCCGTCGATCAGGTCGCTTTGGCCGACGATGATTTTCGCAAGCTCAGTGCGGCCATGCGTTACCACTTTCGTAATGGCTTCCATACAGTTCAGTCCCTCTCCTTAGCCTTATGCTGAACGGCCTGTCTGTTGACGGTGTTTTGGGTGGCGGCCTTTTTGCTGGCCGGATCCATAGCTCGCGTTGCTTCATTCAACGCGCGGACCAATGCCATCGCAGATTTTTCCGTCAGCGTTGTATCGCCGGCTGCGAACTCGCTTTGCCGTACCAGGTTGGCTGTGGATTCTGAAATTTCGATCCCTCTCAGCGACATCGCGTCGACAATTTCGGACGTTTTCGAGGTTCCTCGGATACCTAGTCGCCGCGCTGCAACTTGGCGAAAGCGTTGAACTGCGATTTCCACCGCAACATGGGAACTACCTGCGCGCCGAAAGACGCTGGCAAGAGTGTCGACAAACTCCAGCGGTGAGCGGCGCGATTGCTGTACCAATGGAACTAAAGGGCCGCTTCGTCGAGAGTAGGCAAACACAATGGCGACAGCAATGATTGCAAGCTGTGCCATGGCCCAGCCGAAAGCGCGCACAGGCTTTCGATCAGTTTTTCGCTCATGATCGTTCTGGTAATACTCATCCCACAGAACACGCTTGTAACCCGCGGTGGAGTTGAGAAGTAACTCGAGATTGTTCTTCTGGCCAATGCCAGCATTTTCGACAGGCAAGGCGCTCGCCCACCATATGACCGTTCCATTGCCAACCGAATACGAAACGACAACCGCATTTCCATTTGGGTCGGCGAAGTGCACCATTTGCGAGCTATCGGTTGAATCCCATTTGAGGTCGCCGTCGAGCGAAATGGACCCTCCGCGCGTCAATCGAGTAGGAGCGACGGCGTTGCATTCAACACCCCCAATTCGAGCCTTGCCAGTCGCAGCTGCTGCCTTGGACACAAACGCATCAGGAAGGATGCCGGCTACAAGAATTGATCCTCCATGCAGGAGGAATCTCGAAAAGGCATTCGACTCTTCTTGATTAGGAAACCAAATTGGACCAGCGACAATGAGGAGGATCCCGGTACCGTCACTCGGAAGATCCTTGGGCGAATGCTCCCACCGCTCGACAGGATATCCGCTCTGTTGCAAAAGCAAATAACCTGCTTTCCCTCCATTTCTAAGATTCGAATAACTGGAAGGATGACCGTCGCCTTTTACTTGTTCTGATTTCCGGTAAGCGACCGCAGACATCAGCAGCAGCATCGCAATTCCGAAAACAATCGCAAGCCGATTCTGCCGAATCATCCTCGACACCCCAGATTTTCTATCTCGGCCATGAAGCGCGCGAAATCCTCAGCCGAAGCCGGACGTCCCCCATACCACGAAGATTCAAATGTCTTTGTGACAACCGCGAAGATCGGTTTTGAACTGTTTGCGGCGGGAATTGCGTTCAAGTATTCGCGTGGTGTGCGAGTCTTGTCGGGGCGCCAGAGACCGTCGCCCTCCAGGCGGGATACGGCAGCCCAGTAACCAAGGTGAATCGCTTCCCTCCATGCTTCTCTTGCAGCTTCTGCACGAGCCTCGGCCAGCCACGACCTCCAACTTCGCGCTGAGGGTACAAAAGCTACCACTTCACGCGGTCGATCAAGCAACCGCTCCCGTGATTGTCGATAAAGCCAGACGGCCAAGACCGAACTGGCAACTGCGATCATGATCCATACAAAAATCTGTCCCAGCTGATCTATATCGGGGGCGCTAGGAAAGAGCTTGTTCCACTTCTCGTCAAGCCAAGCATTGATCCGTTCCTGTAGCAACTCCCATTGGGTCGGGCCACGCACCTGGGCAAATTCGCGCGCTGAGAGAATTTGATTGAGCCGTTCACGCGTTGCGGAATCTCCGCCCTGCGCACCGCTAAAGCTGTCGGCTTCGTTCTGCATCGCCTTGATACGGTCTCCCAGATGAGACAAGAGGTCGGGCCTAAGATTGGGAGTAGAGGTCAAATACTTTTGCAGTCCCGTGTGCAAGAACTCCAACGGAACGCTGATAGCACCGGCTTGAGTTTCCACCCGAAACGAAGAAGGCACGCTACGATTGAAATCCACAGCGTGTTCAGGATGGTCCCCAATCTTCCGGATCTCGTCGCGGTAGTGTTCCAGCTCGGATTTGTACTGGGCAAGCGAAAGAGAAATGTCTTCGGCGACGGAAAAGCTGCTCAAAACGACAATCAACCAGACCGCTAAGGTACCCAGTTTTTTCATCAGGAGTGAGGAGAAACGGCCGGCACTGCCAACTCTGGGGCTGAGTCCAGACTGGACATCATCCACTGGAGATCAAAAGCCTCTTTCCTTACTCGCTCATCGTAGTAAACGAGAGCGATACCGATGGTGGCGAGCGGTCCAGTTAACAAGCTCGCGATGAAGCTGGCAAGGTAGATGAGGGTGAGCCGTACAGTGATATTTGAAATTAAGGATCCGATCATCCCCGCCAGTCCGCCCAACGCCGCTGCGAGAATCACAGCAAGAAGAACGAAGACGATATAGATGAGGAAGATACGGAAGCGGCTTCCCTTGGAGAGTGTGGCGCTTCGTTTGATCGACTTAATTACCCCCAGGTCTTCGACTACGCAGCATGCGATAGCAAGCGCGTAACGCACCCACACTACGATAGTTGCGATTGCAACCACTAAAATTGAGCTGAAACCAATAATAAAGGCGAGCACCTGACCTGCACGGCCAGCTTCAACGATGGATAGTGACCTCAATGCGAGGGCGATTATAAAAACCAGCGCCATCGCCGCGATAACTGCGAGCGCTGCAAGAAGACCCATGCAAACGAAAACACCAATCACACGCCAAAATCTGCCCCGAAGCGATTTGTAAGCTTCCGTGATCGTGGTCTGACGACCAAGATGCACAGCAGCGACCGCCTTGACCGTGGCGGCGTGAGCAATGGCCATGCCTGCAAACATGACGAAAAAGCCAGCCACAAACCCAACGCCAACCGACGTTGCAGAAAATGGGCTAATTCGGTTTGGGGATCCCGCTCGAAGCGATGCCGAACTCATCGTCAGCAATTGGAACAGTAAGTAAGTGGCTGGTCCCACGCTGGCAATGCCGATGAACAGTTTGAAGTTCTTCTTATATAGGGTCACGGTGCGATCCATGAGTTCACCAGTGGACATGGGTCGCAATGTTTCGGCCATAAAGGCTTCCTAAAACACAACAGGAAGGCCGAACTATAACACGGTGCCAAGCAAGAACTGCAATTGAATTTTTAGCACCACCACCCGTTCGTTAGTAGAAAGGCTCTACCTGCGCGAACGCGGACTAATATGAGACCTATGCGCTACATTTTGCACTCCTACGTGAGGTTATACCGGCCAAGACAGCTATAACAGCGACTCCGCTGGAGCTGAAGTCGGGACCTCCCCCACCCCACATCCACGCTTGTGAGTAAACAGTGTTCTTTCCTTGGTTAGACGATTCTCAGGTTCTGCTTAACATACGTCCCTTCGTGTTTTCGATAGACAGATCAGCTTCCCTGAAGACTCTTCGCTTTGCTGCCGATGAAAAAGGGTCGCAGAGAATGTGAACGGCCTTATAGGAACATTGATATTCAAGTCATCGAATTCACAAGCGAACTCAGCATTCTCTGCCGATTGGTTCCAATACGCGACGGGGGTATGACATGAAGAACTTAGGCTTAAGGATGAAGCTAACGGTTGGCTTTGGCGTGATTCTTTTGATTTTGGCGACATTGGGAATCATTTCTTACTGGACGATTGGGAACCTGGTTGAAACTGCGTCCGAGACCGAATCACGAATGACTAAAAAGACTCTCGCGTACTCTCTTGAATCTGGAATCGAAAAGCAAACCACGGGCGTGCGCGGCTTCCTGATGGCAGGCAAAGAAGACTTGCTGAAGCACGATGAAGAGGGCAAACAAAACTACCGCGAAGCAATCACCCAGCTGCAAAACACTGTTGTTACAGAGCAGGGTAAGCGCCTTCTGGGAGATATCGTTCATAACTATGAAGGATACCGGGCAATCGTAGACCAAGAAATTCAGCTGAAGCGGGCCAACAAAGGGGCGGAAGCTATATCACTCGGATTCAGCCCGCAGATGTCGAGCGTTCGTTCCGACCTTCGCAAGAGTGTGGCTGATTTTATTGAGTTTCAAGAAGGATTGCGTCAGGAGACCATCAAAAAACAGAAATCTACGCAGTCCACCGCAAACTTGATCGTCGCTTCACTCGCGCTAGGCGGAATTGCTCTCGGGTTCATCGTCGCTTTGTTCATCGCCCGTTCGATCACAACAGGACTGACCGCGATGCTTGCAATGATTCAGGCTGTCGCAGCGAATAATTTGGCCATCAATGACATGGGGATCACCAGCAGCGATGAGATCGGGCAGGCCGGACAAGCACTGAACAAGATGAAAAACAGCCTGCGTGGAATGATTCAATCCATTGCGCAGACTGCAGAACATCTCGCGAGTGCAAGCGAAGAAATCTCCTCCTCTGCGTCGCAACAAGCGCAGGGTGCTGAAACTCAGAAAGACCAGACCACGCAGGTCGCAACCGCCATGCAGGAGATGACCTCCACAGTCGCCCAGGTGTCAGAAAACTCAAACCATGCCGCTGAAGCTTCGCGTCAAGCTGCCGACACGGCGCGACATGGGGGCACCATTGTCGAGGACACTTTGGTGAAGATGAGAACGATCGCCGATTCGGTCCGCGAGACAGCTAAGAAAGTTGACGAACTTGGCAAGAGTTCTGACCAAATCGGACGCATCGTTGGCGTCATCGACGACATCGCGGATCAGACAAATCTGCTCGCGTTAAATGCCGCGATCGAAGCCGCCAGAGCGGGAGAGCAGGGACGGGGATTTGCAGTCGTAGCCGATGAAGTCCGCAAGCTTGCAGAGCGAACAACGAGCGCGACTAAGGAAATTGCGCAGATGATTAAGAACATCCAGGATGAAACACGCGTTGCGGTGGGCGCGATGGACGCCGGAACGAAGCAAGCGGAAGAGGGAGTGCAGAGCACAGCTCAGGCCGGCACCGCATTAAAAGAAATCATCCAAATGGCAGAAAAAGTCGGCGAGATGATCATGCACATCGCAACCGCGGCGACCGAGCAATCGAGCGCTTCCGAGCAAGTGAACCAGAACATGGATCAAATCGCCCGCTTGGTCAAAGAGTCTTCGATTGGCGCCCAGGAATCCGCTAAGGCTTGCCAGGACCTCTCCGGATTAGCTCTCGACTTACACAAACTCGTCGGGAACTTCCAATTGGGAGAAACGCAGGGTGCGGTCTCAACCGCAGCGCCTCGACCTGAACCCGTTCGACCTGCAGCCATGGCAGCAGCAGCTCGTTAATAAGCCCCAACTAGTACCAAAAGGGAGAGGTTTATGGCAGCGACTCAAAAATGCGATACCGCCGAGCAAGGTCTCAAACATGAACACATGGACCTGATGCAGTTAGTGAGCTTTCACGTGGGCGGGGAGGAATTCGGATTGGACATTTTGCGAGTGCAAGAGATTATCCGGATCCAACAACTAACGCGTGTCCCGAATTCGCCTGATTTCGTCGACGGGGTGATCAATCTGCGTGGAAAAGTAATTCCAGTCGTGGCACTTCGGAAGCGTTTTGGATTGGAAGAACATCCGCATGACAAGCAGACTCGCATCGTCGTCGTCGAAGTGGCGGGGACCGTTCTTGGATTTATCGTCGATTCCGTTTCTGAGGTACTGCGCATCCCGGCGAGCACCGTCGAACCACCGCCGAGACTAGGACACATTGAGCGCGAATACGTGTCTGGCGTCGGAAAACTCGAAAACCGGTTACTGATCCTGCTGGACGTCGATCGACTGCTTTCCCAGGCGGACCACGAGCAAATGAAGGCTGCGAGCTAGCTCACAAAAGGCATCCACGATGAGCAACGACTTTCTGCAGGATCAAGAGTTGGTGGAAGCGTTTCTGGTGGAGTCGACCGAGCTCCTACAGGCGATGGATCAGGACATGGTCGCCCTTGAAACCAGCCCATCCGACGGCGATCTGCTCAACCGAATCTTCCGCGCCATGCACACGATCAAAGGCACGGCAGGCTTCCTCGGACTTGAGGCAGTCGTAAAGCTCAGTCATCGTAGCGAAGACGTCCTCAACGGTCTTCGGCGGGGCGACCTGAAAGTGTCTCGCCGCGTCATGGACGTGCTATTGAGTGCCCGCGATCAACTAGGCAAGATGCTGGTCGATCTTGGGAATCAGGAATTCGGCGAGTATGCATTAGACGATTTACTGCACGAGCTTGAATCTGTCCAACAGGTTCAAAACCCGCCTCGGCCACTCGGGGAAATGCTGGTTGCCGACAATGTACTTCGTCCTGAAACGCTCGAATCTGCACTCGCTGAGCAAGCGAAGATGGCGGAGCCAAAAAAAATCGGCGCCTTGTTGGTGGAAAAAGGCGCGGTTTCTCCGGCGCAGGTCGGAGACGCGTTAGTGCGACAGAAATCCGCCACGGAGTCTGCTTCCGACGCATCGACAATGAGGGTCGACGTGCGGAAACTGGATGAATTAATAAATCTGGTCGGAGAGCTGGTTCTCGAGCGCAATCGTCTCGTCCGCCTCAATCACGACTTCGCTGCGCGCAATCTTGACGCTGAATCATTCCAGGCAGCACTCGGCCAGTCCGCTTCGCGGGTGAGTTTCGTGACCGAAGAGCTCCAAATTGCGAGCCTAAAAACACGCATGGTGCCGATGGAATCAGTGTTTCGACGTTTTCCGCGATTGGTCCGTGATGTCAGCCGTTCTCTGCAAAAAGAAGTGAACTTAGTCCTTGTAGGTCAGGAAACGGAAATTGACAAGACGATGGCCGAGCTCATTGTCGATCCACTCGTGCACCTTGTACGCAACTCGCTCGATCATGGGCTCGAAAACGCGTCCGATCGCGAGCATTGTGGGAAGACGCGCGAAGGCACCATTCGGCTCGAAGCATCGCAGGAAGGCGACCAAATTGTTGTCGCGGTCTGTGATGACGGGGCAGGGATCGATCCTGAGAAGATCCTCGCCAAGGCAATGGAGCGTAACTTCGTTTCGCCTGACCGTGCCCGCACGTTAAGCAAACGAGATATCTTGGATTTCATTTTTCTGCCCGGTTTCAGCACGGCAAAAATAGTTAACGATCTCTCCGGCCGTGGAGTTGGGATGGATGTTGTCCGTTCCAATCTGCGAAAGTTGAACGGTTCCGTAGAACTCGACAGTCAAGTAGGTAAAGGAACTTCGATCCGGCTTCGCCTGCCGTTGACCTTAGCGATTCTTCCCGTGCTCCTAATCGAGGCGTCAGAAGAAATCTACGCACTTCCATTGCGCGCCGTAATTGAGACGCTTCGAATCACAGCTGAGAGTGTGCACCAAGTGGAAGGGTGCGAGGTGTTACATCTTCGAGAAGAGACGGTCCCACTGGTAAGGCTGGCCAAACTATTTTGCTTGCCCGCTGCCGCAACCGAGGCACGAAAAGTAGTCATCTTGGGGATCGGAGGACAGAAAATCGCGCTGGCGGTAGACAAGTTCATCGGCCAGGAGTCCACGGTAATTAAACCGCTTGGCGTATATCTGCATGGCAGCCCACAGTTGGCGGGCGCAACCATAAGCGGCGACGGGAAAGTGCGCTTTGTCATTGATCCTGCAGGGCTGTTAGCGGCGGTTTTCGGCGGAGTGGACGAAAGTGCACGCGTTCCGGCGTAAGCGCGTCAGGGTCGAGGCGAATCAGGGTGCATCAGTGACTACACTCAAGGCAGTCGAGACCGTGAACGTGCTAGTCGTAGACGACAGCGCCTTTATGCGGACGGCACTGACGCGAATGATAAATTCGGTGGCCAGTTTGCACGTGGTGGATACGGCGCAAACGGGTCTCGAGGCTATCGACAAGATTCGGGTGTTGCACCCCGATGTGGTCACCCTCGACATAGAAATGCCCGGCTTGAATGGCCTCGATACGTTGAGGCGCATAATGACGGAACTTCCCCGTCCTGTGATCATGGTCAGCTCTCTAACGCAGGAAGGAGCCGTTGCAACATTGGAAGCACTGGAAATCGGCGCATTCGACTGTGTCGCGAAGCAGCGCTCTTATGCTTCGCTGGACATCGTTAAGGTCCGAGATGAACTCGTCGCGAAAATCATTGCAGCTGCTGGGTCATGCTATGAGTCCGGAAGACTGGCGTCTCGGGCGAGCCCTCCAACAACACCAACGGGCAATTTTTTAACTTCCGTCCCTTCTATCGTGGCTATCGGAACATCGACAGGGGGACCTCGAGCGCTTCAGCACATACTTCCCATGCTGCCGGCCGATCTTCCTGTTCCAGTCCTGGTTGTACAACACATGCCGGTTGGCTTTACCGGACCGTTTGCCAAACGCTTGAATGCCATCTGTAACATCACCGTCGAGGAAACAACCGAAAATGCGGTACTGACGCGCGGCCACGTATACATTGCCGCCGCCGGCTCGCACGTGAGTTTGAATCGTCATGCGAATGGGCAAGTTGTACTACATGCTTCAACACATCCGGCGGATGCCCTACACATTCCCTCTGTCGATGTCATGATGACGTCAGTGGCGAACACGTATCACGGTCTGGCCATGGGAATAATCCTGACAGGGATGGGAGCAGACGGGGCTATTGGAATGCGTTCCATCTTCGAAGCAGGTGGCCTCACATTGGGGCAGAACGAGCAAACATGCGTCGTTTATGGCATGCCCCGCTGTTGCGCACAGCAGAATATTCTCAGGCGCATCGTGCCACTGCACGACATACCAAACCAGATTATGGCGGCTGTTCGATACCGCAACATCTGTGCACCTACTCAAGCGGCGCACGTCTAGCAAGAACACGCGAACCGCGACATAAAAAAGAGAAAGGGGCGATAACCCCTTTCTCATGTCAAACCGGTGTCCACTCAGTTTGCGATCTAGCTTGCTCGACGCCGCTGTTCCTGCTCGACCGGATCTTCATTCAGCGAATTGGTCCACTCTTGAATATTCTTCTCAGCTTGCTCTTTGGTATATCCATATCGCTCTTGAAGTTTACCGACCAGTTCTTCCTGCTTGCCGTTGACGACGTCCAAATCATCATCCGTTAATTTGCCCCACTTTTGTCGAGCCACTCCCTTGAATTGCTTCCATTTGCCTTCCACTTGATCCCAGTTCATTGTGCTGCTCCTTTCGGTTCGGTTTATTTGCAGCGTCCACCTGCGTGGACGAAATCATCAACAAATTCCTCGGCGGGCCATCGCAGCTGTCGGCTCCCATGCTAGCCTTTCGCCCGTGCTAGTCATCTCTCTGTTGGCTGGACCGAAGTTCCGCGCGCGCAGCACGATCTCGCAGCGCGTAAAGAATGGTCCACTGCACATCGGACCGACGGCAAGGACTGGAAACTACGTTGAAAGCACCCATCTGCATGACCGCCCGGTAGGCGCTTTCGCCAATGTCTTCGGGCACCATCGCTACAATGCGGGTAGGTCTTTCTAGGCGAATCAATTGCAAGAGTTCATCGAATGTTGAATTTGCGTTGCGCACATCGCAAAACGCTAGGAGCACCGGACACAGCGAAAGAACTTGGAGAGCCTCGCGAAACGATGAACAACGAACGATTCGCAGCCTCCAATCTTCTAAAACCTTTTCCAGCGTCCTTTGATCTTCCGGCTGTTCACTGAGAAGCAAAACTGTTGAATCAGCGCTCTCTCCGGCCTTCAACTTCGAAACACGCTCTTCGAGCTCACGCCGAGATGACGCAGCGTCCTCCGGAGGTGCCAACTGCAACTTACGAGTTGGTTCAGATCCGCTATCCATATCGACACTCGGTTCGCACAACTCATAACCCCGGTCGGTCCACACTCAACCGATCGGTTGGGTGGGAGGCAGGCACCCCGGGGTCACCGGAGCCCTGCCTGATGGTGGGACGCGAAGGCTAGAAAGAACTTCAATCCAATCTGTTACGTCGAAAAATAGTGGAGCGCCGCTTGCTGAACCATCCGGGAAATTCCTGATCCCGCTTAATTTTGCACCCCAAGATTGAAAGACAGTCCAGGAATTTGGTCTGGAAGACCCTACCGAGAAATGGCCGCGCGCGTGAAATCGTCTAGATGAACAACGATCAGGAGAAATTACACGATCTCGCGGACAACCGATGCTGAAACGCAATGACTTATGGGTATGGCATGAGCTTTGCACTGGCAAGATCTTTAGACCTACGTTTGCATCCTTCTTCCCAGGTGCGCTGTTGAACAACCGCTCGTCCAATTCGAATGTGACAATGCGCCGTGCTCCGCTCCTTTTGCGGACGATCGCACCGCTCAAAACTGTCGCTGTTGTTGCGGGCTGTTTGGTGGGCGGGATATTGGGGTTCATGGCTGCGAGCATCGAGGTTCGGCACAGAGCCGGGAAAAAAGCTAGAGACAAAGAGCGGATGATGGATGCTTTTTTTGCGGCTTCCCCTGCCGGGCTAGCGATTCTGGACAACGAGTTGCGTTATGAGCGAATCAACCTCACCCTCGCGAGCATGAATCACCTTCCACCTGAGATGCACCTGCACAGAACGATTGATGACGTGCATGGGAAGACGGGGAGCCTCATACGTCCAGTGCTGGAACAAGTACTCTCGACTGCCCAGCCCGCCCTGCACGTGGAGTTTTCCGGCGAGCAAGCCGGCCGCCCAGGCTCGCTACGGCATTGGGTGGCCTCTTACTTCCCTATTGTGGACACCGATGGCACCGTCGATCGTATCGGCGCGGTCGTTCTGGATATCACTCGAAGGAAGGAAATGGAACAGGCGCTGCGTCAGAGTGAGACCAATTTGCGTTCTCTCTCGAATCGTCTTCTTATGCTCCAAGACCAGGAACGGCGCAGGATAGCGCGCGAACTTCACGACAGTGTGGGCCAGTGCATGGCCGCAATTCGTATGAATCTGGAAGTCGCGAAGAAGAATCTCGTCGACCCGCCCCCTCCCGAGAAAGTTACCAAGTCCCTCGGTGAGGCAATTCGTCTGGCAGAGCAGTGTTCGAATGAGGTTCGCACAATTTCATACCTGCTTCATCCGCCCTTGTTGGATGACTCAGGCTTGAGTTCGGCTATTCAGTGGCTAGCAGATGGCTTCGCGGAGCGAAGCGGCATTGCAGTAGAAGTAGATGTGCCGCCGTCATTCGATCGCCTCTCTCCAGAGGTTGAGACAACTCTTTTCCGGATTGTGCAGGAGAGCCTTACAAACATTCACAAACATTCGGGAAGTCCCACTGCTCGCATTCAGCTCGCATCGGATGCGGAGTCGGTGTTTTTGGAAATTCGTGACGAAGGACGTGGCCTCAGTTCTGATGCTCTGCATCGAATGAACGGAACTTCAAAAGCATTGGGAGTCGGGATCGCTGGCATGCGCGAGCGGTTGAGGGAAATGCGGGGAAGTCTTGAGCTTATTTCTGACCGAGGGACCACCGTTCGGGCCGTGATTCCGATTGGAGGAGAAACGTGGCAAAACTAAGAATTCTGGTAGCCGACGATCATGAGATCGTAAGGCGGGGAACGCTTTCGCTGCTCGAAGGCGAATCGGATTTGGAAATTTGTGGCGAGGCCGTGAACGGCAGGGATGCCCTCGATCAAGCGCGCGCGACAAATCCTGACATTGTCATTTTGGATATTGGAATGCCTTCGCTCAATGGCCTCGAAGCCGCGCGACAGATCTTGAAAGAGTTCCCGCAAACAAAAATCCTCATCTTGACCGTCCACGAATCCGAACAAGTTGTTCGGGAGGTTCTCGACGCAGGTGCTCGCGGCTTCATCCTCAAATCGGACGCCGCCCGCGACCTTGTGGCAGCGGTCGACGCATTACGCAAGAACAAGACGTTCTTCACGTCGAAGGTCGCTGAAATGGTGTTGGATGGGTTTCTCTTGAAAGGGCACAACCCGCTTCGCGGCGCCATCGGCAAGGGCCGCCTTACGCCTCGAGAACGCGAGGTCGTGCAGTTGCTGGCAGAAGGTAAGACGACGAAGGAAGTCGCGAGTGTGTTGGGCTTGGGGTTCAAGACTGCCGATACTCATCGGACAAACATTATGCGCAAGCTCGGGCTGGGTTCATTGAGCGAGCTCGTTCTGTATGCGGTTCGCAACGGGATTGTGCAAGTGGCCATGCCCTTGGACGAAAACGAAGAAGTTTCCGATTGCGCGTAGCACTATTTTCTCTAGGGAAATTTTGGCACGATTCTCAGGGGCGCACCGTATACGAGTTGCGCCCACTCCCACGTAGCATTCTCAGGTTGTCTAACGCTGCACACAATGTGTGCCACATCTTCACCTCGTATGGAAAGCGATACGAAGGAAGGAAAATCCCATGCTGTGGACCATTTTCGTAATACTCCTGGTGCTGTGGCTTCTCGGGATGGTGAGTTCCTACACCCTCGGCGGATTCATTCACATACTTCTAGTCTTAGCCGTAGTCGTCGTTTTGATTCGCGTTATCCAAGGCCGCAGTCCGGTCGCTTGAGTCTGCAGGCAAGGGACGGTGTGGCTTACCGTCCCAGTTCCATCTTTGTGGGCGAAAAACCAACCGCTTGGGAAGGCGCTTCGTCGTCACCATTCCGCGCGACGTTTTCTGCGAAACCCTCTTTTCCTTTATTTAATGTCTCAGCACAGCCGCATTGTCCCCCGCTGTTAAAGCATTGGAACTCTCCAGTTGCCAGTGTCTCCAACGAAGTTTCCCTCGCGCTCCGTAATGAGCCGTGCGAATTGGACCAAGGCCACGGGCACTGGGGGATAAGCCCAATTCGTCATCCGACTCACGCCCTTAATCACTAACGCGAAGGAACCGCCGAGATTGGCTCAGATATGTCTATTTTTCTTTCATCCCCTGATTTGCGTTTGCCGTGAGCCAGTTCGTCCGCGTTTTGCGCTTTCTCCTATGACGGGGAACACGCCTGCGGCGCATCCCCCATAAAGGAGAAATCAGATGATCCGCAAAGTTCTCGCTCTATTTGTGATCTTCCCAATGATCGCGCTACAAGGCCTGGCGCAAGATGGCCCTATCGTTCTCGACGACGGTACCCCGCTGCGGTTGCGTACGACGCGTTCGATATCGTCCTCTGAAGCGCACGTGGAGGATCGAGTCGACTTCGAAGTGGTTGACGACGTGAAAGTCGGCGACGTCGTTGTCATTCGTCACGGAACGCCCGCAATCGGGACAGTCACTGAAGCCCAGCCTAAGGGCCGGATGGGGCGCGGTGGGAAGCTCAACGTCAACATAGACTTTACGAAAACTGTAACTGGCGAGAAGGTTTCATTACGAGGAGTGAAAGACGTTAAGGGTGGAGGGCATCAGGGCGCGATGACCGGCGCAATGGTGGGAACCGCAATCGTCTTCTGGCCGGCTGCACCACTCTTCCTCTTCATGAAAGGCAAAGACATTACCGTGCCGAAGGGGCATGAATTCGCCGTGTACAGCAGCGGGGCGGTTTCGTTGGAGATGACGAAGGCTGATCAACCAGACACTCCAGCTAATTCGACAAAGTCCGGCCTCGCCAATCTTGCGGTAAGCTCTCTTCCGGTAGGAGCCGAAATTGAGGTGGATGGAGCTTTCGTGGGAAGCACGCCATCCTCGATACCCGTCGCAGCGGGCATGCACCGAATCGTAGTTCGAAAGCCGGGTTTCGCAAACTGGGAGCGAGCGATTCGTGTATCGGGCGGAACGATCAACGTGGTAGCAGAACTCAGCCGTGGCGGCATCGAGCGTAGAGCGTCCACACGTTAGACACTACCCGATTTATTCACCCAGACAGGGCACAACCCCAGTTGTGCCCTTTGTCATGCATATATAGTTGTCGCGGCGATTTTGCATTTGCTGGATGACACGGCTTTGTCGAACGTGATCCAAAACTTTGACGCGATTGTTCTTGGCGGCGGAGCTGCCGGGCTCATGTGCGCCATCGAGGCTGGCCGACGTGGACGCAAAGTCGTTGTTCTTGAACGCGCCGAGCGCATCGGAAAGAAGATCCTGATTTCAGGCGGTGGACGATGTAACTTCACCAACATTCATTGCACTCCTGAAAACTTCCTCTCTTCAAATCCGCATTTCTGCAAATCCGCTTTGGCGCGCTATACCCCCGAAGACTTCCTGGCGTTGGTTCAGAAACATCAAATTCCATATCACGAAAAAACGTTAGGTCAGCTGTTCTGCGACCGGTCCTCACTCGATATCGTGAACCTCCTTGAGGACGAATGCCGCGCTACTCAAGTCAGAATCCTGGTGAATGCGCAGGTGCAACGAGTGGACCGTGACTCGTTCTTTATGGTGACAACCGATACGGACAAATTCGTGTCTGAGACGTTGGTCGTTGCCACGGGTGGTTTATCCATTCCCAAGATGGGTGCCACGAAGTTTGGCTATCAAATCGCCCAGCAGTTCGAACTCAAGATGCAAGACTGCCGACCCGCGCTCGTACCGCTGACTTTGACCGCTGCGGATCGGCGGCGCTATTGCGATCTGGCTGGGGTCTCAACGGAAGTGATTGCATCCACAAACGGTCACAAGTTTCGCGAAAAGATGCTGATTACGCACCGTGGACTTAGTGGTCCCGCAATCCTTCAAGTCTCGTCATACTGGGATCGCGATTCGCCCATCCAAATCGACCTCGCTCCCAATAAGATGGCGACGTCATCCCTCCGACAATCTCCAGCTGGTCGTGATCTCGCCACTGCGAAGACTGCGCTGCGGTCAATGCTTCCGCATCGCCTTGCAGATCGGTGGATCCAGTTTCACGCCCCTAAACGATGGACCAATCATTCGCTGGAAGAACTCGAGGCGCAGGTTCATAGGTGGGAACTGCGAGCTGAGGGGACCGAAGGCTATGCGAAAGCGGAGGTGACTGCTGGAGGAGTCGACACTTCAGAGTTGTCTTCCACCACAATGGAGAGTAAGAAAATTCCGGGCCTGTTTTTTATTGGAGAGGTCGTAGATGTAACTGGTCAACTAGGCGGGTTCAATTTTCAATGGGCGTGGGCATCCGGCGCTTGCGCAGGTCGTTCTTTATGATCTGCCTCTTCAAAGGCAACACACTCTATGCTGGTATCTCTGAAACAACGGGCAGCCCGGCGCTTTGCCAAGCGTCAAAACCGCCTTCCACATTTGATACATTTCGAAAACCTGCTCGCTCAAGTAAGCTGCACGCAATCATGCTGCGATAGCCACTCTTGCAATGAACAGCAACTGGCGCGTCGGGATCAAGCTCCGGAACCTGCGCGCGAAAATAGTCAAGGGCATGCCAGGTCGCGTCAGCTAAATGCCCCGCTTGCCATTCCCCTTCGCGACGAACGTCTAGAACCTGAAGCCCTGCACCCTCAAGCTTCTGTCGCAATTGCTCAACTGTCAGTTGGGCTGTACGGGTAAGATTAAAACCGGCTTCCTGCCAAGCAGCCAGACCGCCGGCCAAGTAGCCGCGCACATCCTCGATGCCGATTCTTGCGAGACGCATTCGAGCCTCGGCCACTTGGTCTTCAGAACCCACAAGCACCGGACGCGCCTTAAGTCCCAACACTGAACCGGTCCAGCTCGCAAATTGCCCGGAAAGAGCAATGTTGATTGAGCCCGGAATGTGTCCGGCTGCGAATTCTTCTCCCGGGCGGACATCCAGTACTGGGACATCTTCCGCCAGCAGGTCTTTAACTTCGCGAACTTCTACTGCACGTAGAGGAGCTAAATCAGTCAGTGGAGCAGCGCCCTCTCGATTGATCTCGGCATCCTGACTAAAGTATTCCGGGCGCGCTGGCAGATGCGTGGTTAACTGACGAACAAATTCGTCCCGGCTTTTGATCTGAAGCGCATAGTTGGTGAGCCGCTCGGTGCCGATTGTCGATGACTTTTCGGCACGCATACTGCGCCCACACAACGAACCCGCGCCGTGTGCCGGATAAACAATTACATCATCAGGTAGCGTCATCAGTTTTCCGTGCAAACTGTCATACAGCATGCCTGCTAATTGCTGCGGAGACAGGTTTGGTGACAAATCCGGCCTTCCAACATCGCCAATAAATAATGTGTCGCCGGTCATCACAGCCCATGGCTTCGCAGATTTTTCTTCATCAGTCACCACCAGGCAAACGCTCTCTGGGGTGTGCCCGGGCGTTTCCAGTGTTTGTATCCGAAGCTTCCCCACTTTCAATTCGAAGCCATCGCGCAACGCGACATGCGGAAACCGAGCGTTTGCCGCGGCGCCGATATAAATTGCAGCGCCCGTGCGAGCCGCTAACTCTTTGTGCCCTGAAACGAAGTCTGCGTGTAGGTGTGTTTCAAAAATGTGCCGAATCTTCAAGTTTTTCTCTTGAGCAACAGTCAGGTAGATATCAACATCCCGCTGAGGATCGACGACCACGGCTTCTCCGTGCGACGACAGCATGTAAGAGGCGTGTGCGAGGCAAGTCAGGTAAAACTGCTCAAAATGCATCGTGAGGACCTCGCAAAAGTTAGCTAAAAGCGACCGGCTTCAAGATCATACGCGTGCCCGCACCGTAAAGTCAGTTCCTTAACTTTTGTGGATTTTGGATCCTCGGCGGGGAATGGCGCCGACTTCCTTGTATCGAAAGCAATTGATCGTGTGGTCGTTGACCATCCCAACCGCTTGCATGAACGCGTAGATGATGGTGGAACCCACAAAGTTGAATCCCCTCTTTTTGAGGTCGCGGCTCAACGCATCTGACTCTTCGGTACGGGCTGGAACGCGCTTCATTTCAACCCATCGATTCGTCTTTGGTTTGCCACCAACAAATTGCCAAACATAAGAATCGAAACTGCCGAATTCCTTCTGCACTCGAAGAAAGGCCTGTGCATTCTGAACGGTGGATGCGATTTTTAGACGATTACGAACAATGCCCGGATTTTTCAGCAACGAACGAACGCGCTTCTGGTCGTACCGCGCAACTATGGCGGCGTCGAATCCGTCCAACGCCGATCTGTAGTTTTCGCGCTTCTGCAGAATGGTGTCCCAACTAAGGCCGGCCTGTGCGCCCTCTAGAATCAGGAATTCGAAAAGGGTTCGATCGTTGTGGACGGGTTTGCCCCACTCACGATCGTGATACTCGATCGCTAGTTGGTTTCGCGCCCAGCCACATCGAACACGGGAATCAGAACTTTGCTTCGTAGCCATTTCCCGACTATTTTACCGACCCTGAAAGCTTCTTGATGAGCGAGCACTTTTTGCTCGTTACGCTCTAGATCGAGGAAAAATTTGCCGTAGCGGGTGGACACACAACCACGCAAGTCATTGGGTGACAATGAACGCAGCAGCAAGGCGTAACGAATTGCACATTGAGAGAAGCAATAGTTCGGCCATTCGTGTCAGCGCTAAGCGCTTCATCCAACATGCTTTCCAGAGCATGACCAAATGCGTGCTCCTTTTGTAACTTGGCACACATAAGACGCAAGACCTAGATTCAAGTGGGCGCAGAAGCTCTGGCCTCGCGGGCCTTTCGGCACCCCACTTGCATCTAACACATAGGGGCGGGCAGTTCCGCACCGATTGCGAAGCATATGACCTATAGAGAAGCATATGACCTATAGACTAGTCATCCTCGGTGCAGTGCTCGCTATCGCGCAAGCTTTTGCGGTGGGGCAGACCTCCGGATATACAGCTTCATCCCCAATTTTGTCGGAAACCGCCTATGCGCCGAGTGCTGCTCCGCTGAGCACCCCCTCGGCGGATGATCCTAATGATGGGATTCTTACGATTCGCAAAAGGGTCGATGAGGTAAATGTCCTCTTCATAGCGACCGATAAACGCGGCAAGTTCGTGCGAAATCTGAATCAGGCCGACTTCGCGATTCTTGATGACAACAAACCGCCACAGAGCATCCTGAATTTCAAGCGCGAAACAGACCTGCCAATCGAAATGGGATTGCTCCTCGATGTGAGTGGTTCCGTGAACAGCCGATTCGACTTTGAACAACAGGCGGCAGTTGGATTCCTGCAACACATCATTCGTGCTGGTTTCGACAAAGCGTTTGTAATGGGATTCAACCATAAGAATGAAGTCAGCCAGGACTTCACCGACAACGTGACCTTGTTACAGACAGGTGTGAAGCGATTGCAAAACGGCGGTGGGACGGCTCTTTACGACGCAATTTACCGCGCCGCGAAAGACAAGATGTTGAAGGACCGTCCGGATCATCCTGTGCGCCGAGCGCTCGTTGTCTTGAGCGATGGCGAAGATAATCAGAGCGAAGTGTCTCAGGCGCAGGCGATCGAGATGGCGCAACGTGCCGAAGTCATTGTTTATGCCATCTCAACCGACGACAGCGGCCTTATCCTCCGCGGCGACCGTGTACTCGATAAAATTGCCTCCGCCACCGGAGGACGCGCGTTCTTCCCCTTCAAGATGAAGGACATTACGCACTCCTTCGCGGCCATTGAAGATGAGCTGCGTAGTCAGTATGTGGTGTCTTACCGGCCCGCGGACTTTGACGCCGACGGACGCTACCGCAGCATCCAGATCAGCGCCCTGAAGAAAGATCTTCAGGTCCGCGCGCGCAAGGGTTACTTCGCACCCCGTCAATAAGCGTTTCTTCAGTCCCTCCACAGATTGCGGCCCGTCTTGGCATGTGCTACCGTCTCGTTGATTTGCCATTCCTTGCGGAGATTGCCCATGATCGGCATCGTCCTTTTGATCGTTATTGTGCTGGCGGTGATTTTCGTCATCGGCATGTACAACAGTCTGGTTCAACTGCGCGTCCGTGCAGATTCATCCTGGTCTGACATCGACGTCCAACTCAAACGACGTCACGACCTTATCCCGAATCTTGTTGAGACGGTGAAAGGCTACGCAACGCACGAAAAGGGCACTTTCGAAAACATTGCCAAGTTTCGTTCCCAAGCAATGCAGGCAACGAGTCCCGCAGACAAAGCAGTTGCGGAAAATCAGCTTACGGGTGCTCTGAAGAGCTTGTTCGCGGTGGCGGAAAACTACCCGGAACTGAAAGCATCGGAGCAATTCAGCCAATTGCAAGGCGCTCTCAGCCAGACCGAGGATTCGATCCAGAACTCGCGACGCTATTACAACGCGGTCGTTCGCGATCTCAACACCAAGATTCAATCGTTTCCGACCAACGTCCTGGCTGGCATGTTTGGCTTTTCCCAGAAGCAGTTTTTCGAGACCTCGGATGCCGACCGGGAACCCGTCGCGGTCAAGTTCTAGATCCATGCCCCGTACCAACCGATTCGCGTTCAAACGTATCTTCGCGTTTTGGACGGTGCTCTTCCTGGCCGCGCTTCTTCCAAGCTCCGCATTCGCAAGAAGCTGGCGCATTGCCGATTTCAAGGACACCATCAGCGTAGGCCAGGATGGCAGCACCTTGGTGGTTGAACGAATCAACCTCGTTTTTATCGGCCAATGGAATGGTATCCATCGAATAATTCCAGTCGAATATCCCGGGCCCGGAACGACGAACTACACCCTATTTCTGGATGTGAAATCCGTAACGGATGAGAACGGCAGCAAGCTCAAATACGAGTCGAAAACCTCTCGAGGTTACCGCGACCTCAAGATCTACATTCCCGGCGCCGTCGACACGACCAAAGCGGTGCAAATTGAGTACACACTTCGGAATGCCGTGCGGTACTTCGAGACCCACGATGAGTTCTATTGGAACGTGACTGGGAATGACTGGCCCGTACCCATCGATCACGCCGAAGCCTTTGTCACCTTGCCGGTGGCCTCTGCGGGATCGCTGCGTGCTCAGGCGTACACAGGGGTCTACGGCTCAACCGAAGGCGAGGCTACCTCCACAGTAAACGGCGCAGATGTCGCTTTCGAGACAACGAACCCTCTGCCGATGCGTGGCGGCCTCACGATCGATATTTACATCCCCAATGGCATCCTCAAAGAACCCGGCAGTTTCACTAGGCTGATGTGGTTTTTGGGCAGCAACCCGATCGTTTTTTTGCCCCTCGTCACTCTCGCCGTTATGTTTACGCTCTGGTGGTACAAGGGTCGAGACCCAAATCCAGGCATGTCCGTTGCCCCGATGTATGAACCGCCGGCCGACATGAGCCCCGCTGAAGCTGGAACGCTTGTTGATGACACCGTTCATCCGCGGGACATCACATCGACGATCGTCGACTTGGCGGTGCGCGGATATATCAAGATCGAGGAGACCAAAGAGCAGGGCCTCATTTTCAAAACTAAGGACTACATCTTTCATTTACTCAAGCCGCGGGAGCAATGGACGCAAATTGCCGCGCACGAACGCGTCATGTTGGAGAACATTTTTAGCGGTGGTCAGACCACACTGCTCTCTAGCCTGAAGAACCGTTTCTACACAACCATACCGATCATTCGCACAGATGTAATGTCGGCCTTGAAGAAGAAGGGCATGTACCTGGTGGACCCGGACTCTGCAAATGGATACAGCCTCGGCGCAATCTTTGCGATCTTGCTTCCCTTCGGCCTGATGCAGTTCTTTGGCTACAAAGATTTCTTTGCGTCTGTTTTGCTGCTCGTTGGCTCGCTGATTCTGTCGGCGATCGTGTGGTACTTGTTTGCCCGCGTTATGACCGCAAAAACCTTGCGCGGAGGAAGAACCCGTGTCGCAGTTCTTGGTTTTCAAGAATTCATGAACCGGGTCGATGCGGACCGTCTGAAACGTATGCCTCCCGATACATTCGAAAAATATCTTCCCTACGCGATGGCCCTCGGGGTCGAACACCACTGGGCTCAAGCGTTCTCTGGAATCGTCAAAGATCCGCCCAGTTGGTATGTGTCCCAAAACGGCATGACGGGTTTCAATCCAGTCTTCTTCTCCAATTCAATGCACGGCCTTGCGTCCGACATGAACCAGGTCTTCACGTCCGCCCCGCGGTCCAGTTCATCGGGTTCGGGATTCTCTGGAGGGGGAGGTGGCGGCTTCTCCGGCGGAGGCTTCGGCGGGGGTGGAGGAAGCGCCTTTTAGCCTTCGGCACCGCCAGACCTGCCCGCGAGGAGGTACCTACTTCCTACCCTTTACTAGTGGGTTATCAGGCTTTTGCGGGGGTATCATCCGTGATATAACCGACGCTAGTCATTCGCAAAGGTTGACCAGGAAGTGTGCCCCGGCGCGGGTTTGGGCGCCGAAGGCCGCGACGAGGAGGCAACGTGTCCGACGCACGGACCGGTAAAAGGTTTCCGCTGGAATTGCCGATCAAGATCCATAAGGCAGATGTCATTGGCGACGCCAGCGGCGTTACAGGAAATTTGAGCGCAGCCGGCGTTTACATTCGCGCCGACGCATCGCTCGATGTTGGCTCGCCTGTCGAATTTGAGATCACGCTTCCTCCCGAAGTGACAGGAGCAAAAGAGAACGTGGTCATTCAATGTCGCGGGCGCGTGGTGCGCACCGATGAACCGCCTTCCGGCAGTACTCCGGATGAAGGTCGCGGGGTCGCTTGCGTCATCGATTCTTACGAGTTCGTTCGCAATTCCTAATCTGCGGAACGGTGAAAAGATGCTGAAACTGATTCTGGCCGACAATCAGGCTATCTTCCGCGCGGGGATCGCCAAGGTGCTGGCAGTAGAAGATGAGATGCGCATCGTCGCTCAAGCTCAAACGGCTGAGCAGATGTTCATGGCTCTCGACAAGTTCCGGGCGGCTGTCCTGGTGGTTGCCGGTGGGTTTCATAATGATCTCAACTCGGTCGTCCAGGGCGCGAATCGCAACAAGACGCGCGTCGTAATTTTGGCCGATACCGGCGAGAGTGCACAACGTTACATGGCAAATGGCGCCCACGGCGTTGTTTACCGAAACGTTACCAGTGCATCGCTAGTGGATTGTGTCCGAAAAGTGGCTCGCGGCGAGACTTGGGTACAAGACATGGCCGTGCCCAGCGAACTCACCGAAAACGATATGGTCGGCCTTCGCGTTCGCGATCGCTTGACCGCAAAAGAACTCCGTATCGTTGCCCTCATCGTGCAGGGGTACAAGAACAAAGAAATTGCTTCGCAGCTGGGAACGACCGAGCAGGTCATTAAAAACTACCTGCGAAACGTTTACGACAAGATCGGTGTTTCGGACCGCCTTGAACTTGCCCTGTTCACGATCCATCACCGCATTTTGAACGAGGCCGCAGCCGCTACGGCTGCAACAAACCAGCCACAGCCCGGTGCTGGAGTGTCCTCTTAAGTTGAGCGTTCTGAAAGAACACGGGCCGCCTGCGGGCGGCCCGTCTGTTTTACAGAAAAGCGGAATCACGTACGAGGATGCTCCTTTACTTCACTGCGAAGTTTTTAGGATCGAGCCCGATGTTGTTATTAATCTGCTCTTCGCTCAAATCCCACTCTGTGACCGTTGTGCTCCCTGTCGGCGTTTCACGGGTGAACTGAATGTTCCACCGAGTGGGCAGACGTAACCCGTCCACATCTTTGAATGCGCTGAACTTCTCTTCCAGCCTGAGCCGTTCCGGACGCTGTTTGGCCGACTGCGTGATGTCCGCTCCAACGTTCGATCCGATCGACAGCAAGTAGACTGTCCGAACATGCCGAAATGTTTCCGGATCGAAATAAAGTCGAATCTCCAGGTCGCTCGATTTTCGAGGCTCGTAACGCAGCTGGTGCAGATTCTGCCCGTCAACTTTTTTCAGCCCTTCATACGTCAACCTCGGCTTGCGCTCGCCGGCATCGAGAAGTGCCCAACCAGTCGACAGCACACCGCCAAATAGTCCTTCGCCCAGAATCGCGGTCTGTGTCCGTACGAAATCCCCAAACGGCGATCGAGTTTGATCGACATTCGCGAATGCAATTTCGAACCTGCCTTCGTTGAAAATGAACTGCTCTCCCCGATAGTCGCCCCGTAGAAACTTCGCCATGAAACGCAGCTTGCGTCCTTCCGACACCATGCCCGTCTTTCCTTCAACACTCCCGCTGCCGCCAACCAGAATTCGATACACGGCTGTGCCTTGAACAGCGCGGCTCTGCGTAGCCGATCGGACTTGCGCCGTACCGATTGCGTCGAGGTGGTTACGAACCAGATCTTCAACGGTGAGAGAAGTATCGCCAGCGAACATGCAGATCGACGCGATACACAAGAGCGCGAGCGCCGCAATAGAAGCACGATGTGAAATACCAGGCAATGTGCGTACTCCCGAGGTGAGAAGAGAATGCGCGGGAATCGTACTTCGCGCTGGCAACTTTGAGCGAGGAAATTGAACAGAACTCAAGACGGTTGTTATTGTCGAGTCCTCGAAGAAAAAGCCCGGAGCATTTCGCTCCCGGCTCATTTGCAAATAAGTTTGCGACTTAACTGATCTTTTCGCCCACCGCTTTGCCTTGTGAAAAGAGGTAGAGGTAATCAGGCCCACCGGACTTCGAGTCGGTACCAGACATGTTGAAACCGCCGAACGGATGCGCGCCCACTGTCGCGCCCGTGCATTTGCGGTTCAGGTACAAATTACCGACATGAAACTCACGAACTGCGCGGTCGAGTTTCTCGCGTGATGAGCTGTACACCGCCCCTGTTAATCCAAACTCGGTATCGTTCGCAATTTCCAATGCATGGTCGAAATTCTTCGACTTGATCACAGCTAGCACCGGTCCAAAAATTTCTTCCTGTTCCAACTTCGACTTGGGTGCGATGTCCGCGATCACGGTGGGCTGAATAAAGAAGCCGTCGCCAGGCAGACGCTGGCCGCCCGTAATGACGCGCCCATCCTTCTTACCATGCTCGATGTAGCCGAGAATGTCTTTCATTGAGCCTTCGTTGATGACCGCGCCCATGTTCGGGTTTTCGGCTGGATCCCCGACCGTAAGCTTCTCCACGCTCACTTTGAGTTTTTCGAGGAACTTGTCGTAAATCTTCTCGTCGATGATGGCTCGTGAGCAAGCCGAACATTTCTGTCCTTGGAAGCCAAACGCCGCCGCTGTCACGCCTGCAACGGCGTCTTCCAGATTCGCATCGGCATCCACAATGATGGCATCTTTGCCGCCCATTTCAAGCACGGTGCGCTTGATCCAGACTTGGCCACCACTCTGCGTGGCTGCGCTTTTGTTGATATGCAGGCCCACTTCGCGCGATCCGGTAAATGCGATGTAGCGTGTCTTCGGATGCGAAACGATTGCGTCCCCGAAGCTGGCGCCCGCACCCGGGCAGAAATTCACTACACCCTCAGGCATCCCCGCTTCTTCGAGCAACTCCATGAACTTGGCGGCAATCGTCGGCGAATCGCTCGAGGGCTTCAGCACAACCGTATTACCGCAAACGATCGATGCCAGGGTCATACCCGCCATGATCGCAGCCGGGAAATTCCACGGCGGAATTACAGCGCCCACTCCCAGCGGGATGTAGAACAAGCTATCGCGCTCCCCTGGCAGTTGAACGGGCGTTTCGACTTTCGATAAACGGAGCGCCTCGCGGCTGTAGTACTCGCAAAAATCAATCGTCTCGGCGATGTCTCCGTCAGCCTCAGCCCAATTCTTGGAAACTTCGAACACCAACCACGCCATGAATTCGAATTTACGCTCGCGCAACAAGTCGCCAACGCGGAACAGCAGGCTGGCACGCTCCTCGACCGATGTCCGGCTCCAGCTTTCGAAAGCCTTGAGCGCGGCGTTCATCGCGGGCTCTACATGGTCCTTCCCTGCCTTTTGGTGAAGTCCGACGACTTGCGACGGCTTCGCAGGATTCAGCGACCGAATCTTGTCATTGGTCTTAACATGCTTTCCGCCAATAACCAGATCGTATTCGCGGCCCAGTTCCCCCCGGACCTTCTCAATTGCGTCGCGCATTTTGCGCGCGTTTTCTTCTTTGCTGAAATCGACGTACGGTTCGTTCACGAACGGCCCTTTGTGCAGGCGGACTTGTAAACGCGGCGGGGCTTCGACTGTTGCCATAAATGCACCTCAGGAGAGATCCAGTCCGATGCGGACGGTTAGGAAAACACCTCAATTGTAGCATCGCCACGCTGGCTTCGAACCGACCGAGCGGTCGCCTCGCTGAACGCCACGCTGCGGGCTTTTTCTCCAAATTTCGGGCTATTTCGCGAGAAAACGTGCGATCGTCGCGGAAGTTATCTTTATCTCACAATCTGGCGCAACGTGCCCGCAATCCCCTTGCAACTCGAGCACTTCTGCATTCAACAGCTTGGCAAAGGTGAGCGCAGGCCCCGGCGTCACAGTGTGATCGTTCCGGCCAACAATCACGAGCACTTTGGCCTTCACCGCGGCAGCCGCCTTCTCCATTGAACCGCCAAACGGCATGGAAACGTCGAGCCCCATGATCGCCTCCAGCTGTCGAACGCGATCGTTGCCGTCAAAAACAGCCGTATCCTCTTTTGCCTGCTTGATCGAGGCATCGATCTTCTCGCGCGTCACGTTCTTGTTGTAGTCGGCTGGAGTCGTGATCGTCATCGTCTCAAGGTATGCAATTGCGGCAACGCCAGGCTGCTCCGAATAGTTTCCGTCTTTCCATTTCGGATCGCTCTTTACGGCTTCCATCTCGCCGCGCCATAGCAACAGATCGTACGCAGCAACTCTCGGCGAACCTACGATCGGGATCGCTTTGTCCATGAAGTCTGGGTACGACACCATCCACTGAAACGTCTGCATACCGCCCATTGAATCGCCCATCACGGCCTTCAGATGCGACACGTGGAGCACTTCTGTCAGCAAACGATACTGACTGTTCACCATGTCTCGAATCGTGATCTTTGGAAACTGCTGTCGTGGCTGCAACTTGCTATTCGAAGGCGATGAAGACACGCCGTTGCTCAATGCGTCGACAGTGATAACGAAGTACGTTGCCGGATCAACCAACTTCCCTGGCCCTACCTCACCCACAAGCATTTTCGTAGTTCCCGAAAACCATGTGGGAAACAAGATTGCATTCGACTTGTCAGCAGCCAGTTTGCCGAATGTACGGTAGCCAACGCGGCAATCGCGAAGGACTTCGCCACTCTCAAGTTTCAAATCTCCCAACGATGCGAATTGTTGTGCCCCGTCCTGAGCAAAGGAAGAGATCGCAATGAGCAAGAGGAATATAGCGCTGTAAATTGACCGCATGGCGCTTGATTCTACAAGGCAGTGTCAAATGGCAGGAGCAAGACGCGAGCGCTACGGAATCTTGACAGACTCGCGTTGTTCCGACGGTCGGTAGCTGACGGCTGCCGTTCGTTCGAGTTTATCCCATGCAAACGGACGCCCTTCGACGGCACGTTTCAAGGTCTTAAGAAGGACGATCGAAAACAACTGACGGTACGCAAATCGCTGCAGCCATACCTGGCTGAGGAGCCACCCGTCCTCCGGCTCATCAGGCCGCCTCCGCTCGAGCGCGAACGCAATTGCTGATGCGATGAAGTCGATGACCAAAAACACAAGGAAGAAGATCACTAGCCGTTGGAAGCTTGCCGGATCCGTGGACTCAGGATGGAAAAACTTTTGAATGAAGTACCAGAGCGCTCCCACAACAAACATCAAGTCGATCAGCGGAGAAACAATCGGCAGCAAAATCTGAAAGATCAGAATATTAGGCAGGGCTATAAACCCGAGCACGCCCTTCCGCGCAAACACTCCCGAGTGTTTCCAAACGGCTTGCAGAATTCCGAACGACCATCGAAATCTCTGCCGCATCAACCCACTGGCATTTACAGGTGCTTCTGTAAAAGCAAGCGCGCGATCTTCATACTCCACGCGGTCTCCGTCACGGAGGAGCGCCATCGTCAGATCGGCATCCTCGGCCACCGTGTCGTGATGGTACCCGCCCGCCGCCCTTACGGCGGACACGCGCCACGCCCCGATCGCGCCAGGAACGACGCTCACTGCCCCCAGCGTATTCAGAGCGCGGCGTTCGAAGTTTTGGCTGGTGATGTATTCAAGCGCCTGCCAGCGTGTCCACAGGTTAACGCGGTTTCCCACTTTCGCATTCCCGGCCACTGCGCCCACGTTCGGGTTTAGAAAGTGCGGAACCAGGCGCGAGATCGCGTCATGTGCAATCACCGTATCGGCATCGATCCCAACGAACAATTCCTCGTCCGTCAAATGTTCGAGTCCAAAATTCAAAGCATCCGCTTTGCCGGAATTGGGTTTGGTCAAAATAAGCACTTTCCCGGATGCCTCTTCCGCTGCAAATTCTCGGCGCGCAACTTCCAAAGTCCGGTCTTTGGAACCATCGTCGATGACAATGACATGCAGGTTAGGGTAATCGGAATTCAGCGCAGAACGAACAGTTCGTGCAATCACCTTCTCTTCGTTGTATGCGGGAATAAGCACCGCTACTTTCGGCTTATACGCCGCGATCTGCTCGGGCGTGCCGTACACCCGGTTGCGTAGGCGATCGTAAATCGCAAACGTTCCAATGAAGAGCAATCGCCCAGTCATCAGCACGTCGCCCAGGAAGAAGATGTAGGTGATGAATTTAATACCCGCATCGAATAGCCAGAATCCGATCCAGTTCAATCGCGCCGCCCACCGCTCGTTCGCTGGCAGAGGCGGCATGACGTCTGCCTTCGTCTTGTTCAGCAGCTGATAAACAGGAACAAACTCGAAACCGCGAGCACGCGCTCCCTCGATAATCTTCGGTAGTGCCAGAACTGTTTGCTGGCGATCTCCACCGCCATCATGCAGCAAAACAATATTTCCGCACCGCTGATCGGTGACCGCACAGGGCGGAAGATGAGCCAGCACATCCGTTGCGATCTCGTCCGCAGTTCGCCTGGGGTTGTCTCGCCAGTCATTGGGATCAATCTTGTTCCCGACGGTGATATAGCCCATATCCTGAGTCGTTTCGAGTGGACGGACCTGGTCCGCTGTATCCGGTTCCTGATCGATCGAATACGGCGGGCGGAAAAGAATGGTTCGAATTCCCAAACGGCTTGCGAACAGCCTCTCCGTCAAATTCAACTCGAGCTGCATGAACGTGCGCGAGATGTTGCTGATGTCAGGATGAGTGAAGGTGTGATTCCCGATCTCATGGCCTTCTTTGTAGATACGGCTTGTGACATCAGCGTATTTGTCGGCCTGAATACCAATAATGAAGAAGGTCGCCGGAGCGTGCTCTTTCTTCAAGACATCGAGAATTTTTGGCGTCCACTCCGGGTCAGGTCCGTCATCGAAGGTTAAAGACAACTGCTTCGGGTTCCGCCCGTAACGTGCCACGCGATATGGCTCGGGCAGAGAATTGAAATCCTGCTCCGTAATCAAACCGGACCTGGCGTCAACCTTAAGATCGCGTTCACCGTCGGTAGGCCGCGCTTCGATCCGCAGAATCTCGCCTTGCCCCTCCATATCCACATCCTGGCCCGGAGGCACATCGCGCAACTTGTCGGGCGCATTTGCTTCACCCGGGACATCCCACACACGCCAAAGCGACCGGTCTTCGGATCCCAGCCGCCACAACGCAAAAGTCTTGATTCCGACGGTCTGGGCCGCGCGCATTTGGTTTAGCGCGGTGACAGCATCTAGAAACCAGATATCGTGACGGATATTTTTTTCGTCGAGGTAGCTGACGTGCGGATTCAAGGCGTCTGAGTCGAAGTCGACATCCTCTTCGGAATCGCGCGCGGCAAGCCACGCCTCCTGCACCGACACGTTCACGTTCTTCACGTCGGGCGGAAGACTTCCATGCTTTGGTTTTTGCGCCCAATCGTATCCGTAGTTGCCGATGGCACAAATCAGCTTGTCGCGTGGAATCACCTTTTGCGCCAAACCTAGGTTCCGCGTGAACCAATCCTGCGAAGCAACTGGTCCTGCCTCACGATCGGGCGTGTTCTCGTCGTAGTTCATCACCACGACTCCATCTGCCGCCGCCGATACGGCTGCATAGTCAAAGTCTTCGTTGTGTGGAGGCACGCTGACGTACAGCTTCATGCCCTTTGCGTGAAGATCCGCTGACAATTCAGCCAACAACGCTCGATACCCCGGTTGCGCTTTCTCCGGAAAATCTTCGAAATCGATCATTAACCCGTGATACTTGTCGGTCGCCAGGAACCGAGCCACCTCGCTGCGAAATCGGGCTCTCGCATCTGTAGAATTTAGGAATTCCCCGATGTCGATCCAGTTGGTGCCATCGAAGTTATTCACCATCGGAAAAACTTCCATGTCGACCGCTTCCGCGTTCAAAAGCGGCATCACCTTGTCATCCACGGTCCGCACCGTGGCACCGTGGAAAACGTCAAAAAAGGTATTCGTGTCTTGGTCGATACCCTGCAAACGTCCATCATGGGTGAGAACATGCAGCCATTCCGGATACAGCAGATCGATCTGATGTGCATGCTCGCGCAGTGACGCGAAGCTCGCCGCATCCCATGAGACGTAGAACGCCGCGCGAATTCCCTCTTCCGCGTTTAGGGCGACTTGGGACGGTGCCGTCTTCGATTTGCGATGCCCGCGCCTCGTTAACTTGGCACGGTGCTCGCGAGCCTTTTCCTTCTCTTTTTCATTAAGCGCCTTGTAAGGCCGCTTCAGGTCCGGTAGCAGCACTTGCGGCAATGGTTCGCTGCGGACAGCGGTGTAGACGAAAAAGATGACCAGCAATGACAGGGCGATCCCTACGGCGTCGAAGATGCGCCGCAAGCGCTTCCACCGCGCTTGCCGAGGATCATAAAAGACCTGCTTGGCCATGAAGAGAGTCTCGTCCATCGTAAGATGCGGCGTTCGCTCGGTCAAACCTACTCATTGGTGAGTATTTGGTGCGCGGGCAGTCTAGTAGACCTTTGGTCCAATGCCGAAACACGGTAATATTCGGTCGTGCGCGACCTCCTGCGCCGGAATACGAGGTTTTTCCTGCTCATGGCAAGCGCTGGACTAGCGCTTCGCCTCATCTTTCTCTTCTGCTGCGCCAGAGTCACCACCGACTCCCTGTTTTATGCGGATATCGCCAAAAACTGGCTCAACCTCGGCATCTACGGCCTCACAGATTCCGGTGTAGTTGTCCCAACCCTCACGCGTCTGCCAGGGTATCCGGCGATTCTGGCGGCGCTCTTCGCAGTTTTTGGGCCGGACCACTACCGGCCTGTTTTCATCCTTCAGATACTCGCTGATCTCGGGACTTGCTTCGTTATTGCAGACATCGCGCGGCGCACCATCTCCGATCGCGCGGCGAAAGCTGCTTTTTCTTTGGCGGCTCTATGCCCATTCCTGGCAAACTATGCCTCTACCGCCTTAACCGAGACATTCGAAATTTTCTTCACCGCATTGGCCCTCGATTGCGCAGTAACGGGCCTCAACACACTGAATCAAACTTCCGATGCTGATCCCGCGGCCACCCGGTCATTCTTTCCGCAATCAATCGTTCCCTGGATCGCGTGCGGCGCCAGTGTTGGCGCTGCTATCCTGCTTCGACCCGACGGCGGGATTCTATTAGCCAGCGTTGGCGTCTACTTCTTCGGAGCCATCCTCCGAAGACTTTCACAGAGGCAACCGTGGTTGCGCCTGGTAACGGCGGGGCTGACAGTCGCATTGGTCGCATCTGCGACCCTGGCTCCATGGACTTATCGCAACTGGCACAACCTTCACCGCCTCCAACCGTTGGCGCCTCGCTACGCCAACGAGCAAGATGAAGGCGTTCCCTACGGGTTCAACCGGTGGGTGAAAACATGGATGGCCGATTACGTGTCAGTGGAAGAAATCTACTGGCCCATTCCTGACGAGCAAGTCGATGCCGCCAAACTACCAAGCCGAGCCTTCGACTCTTTCGAACAGAAGCAAGTAACGCTGGACCTGCTGGAGGACTACAACCAGGACCTGAGCATCTCTTCGAACCTCGATGCCCGATTTGCTGCGCTCGCACAGATGCGCATTCGCGCACACCCGTGGAGATACTACGTTCGTCTTCCTTTACTCAGGATTGCCGACATGTGGCTCCGTCCGCGGACCGAACTGCTGCCCGCCGATGTCCGTTGGTGGGAGTTCAATGACGACGTCCGATGGTCTGTCCTGGCCGTGGGATTCGGAATCATCAACTTGCTATACGTATTGGCGGCAACCGCCGGCCTCTGTCGCTATCAACGAATTCAGTGCTTCGGGTTATTGTTGTGTTTCGTCATACTGCGTTCGGTGTTCCTTGGGACCCTCGAAAACCCCGAACCTCGATACACGCTTGAATGCTACCCCGCCATCATCATCTTCGCCTCAAACTTGTGGCGATAACGGTGAACTGCAAGCGAGTTCTCCAAATCAATTAGCGTCGGCAACTTCGATCTCACCTCGTGACCAGCTTCGGCGTCTACAGTTCGACCCTAACCAAGCCTCGCGTCATGCAATTTTCGTTGCGCTCTAGTTCTTAAAATTTTAACAACCGCCACCCTAGGCCGTATTGTTGACGTTCAACCGGTCAAGGTCATCCGCATAGCCTGGCAGCGCCGTGAAACGGATCGAACACCGAAGAGCTGATAGGTCTGCGCTCGATTGTTTCACCTCATCCTGCCAAAAATAGAATCAAGTCTCCTGAAATCCGTAGCTTCAACCGTTGACATATTTAATATCTCGTGTAGATTGTTGACCCAACAACTGGGCCGCCGCGTGCAGGCAACCGGCTCAATATTCTCCCAGGGGCGCCGTCCTCAAAACTCCTGGAACACCATCGTGTCCGAACTCTGTGCGTAAGGAGCTTGCTCATGCGTGTTCCCAAGCTTGCGTCTGCTGCAGCATTTGTTGCTCTCTTGGCGCTTTGCGCCTTAGTTTGCCCACCCATCGCCAGCCCTCAGGCGGCCACCACTTCATTGAGAGGCACCGTCACAGACTCGAGCGGTGCCGCGGTCGCCCATGCAAAGGTTGTGCTTTCCGCACCGGAACGTTCCTTCGACAGATCTACGACCACGGGCACAGCGGGCGAATATGAATTTCAGCAACTTCCCCCGGGCACGTATCAACTGACGATTGAGATGGCGGGATTTCGCACCAGTGTGTCTAAAGACGTTCAACTCCTCATCGCAACGCCTGGTACAGCAAACGTAACGTTGGAGGTTGGTGCGCAAAGCGAAACTATTGAGGTACAAGCGGAAGCAGCCTTGGTCAACACCACCGACGCTTCCATGGGAAATGCCTTCGGTGAAAACCAGATCAAGGGATTGCCTCTCGAAGGCCGCAACGTGCCCGACCTGCTCACGCTCCAGGCGGGAGTCACATACACGGGCAATCGCTCGGATGTCGACCGTGATGTGGACACACGAAGCGGCGCAGTGAACGGAGCGCGCAGCGACCAGAGCAACATCACTCTGGACGGGGTTGATGTGAACGATCAGGTGAACGGCAGTGCCTTCACGTCGGTCCTTCCAGTTACTCTGGATTCTGTGCAGGAGTTTCGTGTTACCACCACGAACTCTAACGCCGATCAGGGCCGTTCTTCGGGTGCGCAAGTATCACTCGTCACCAAAAGCGGGACCAACAACTTCCACGGCTCTGCGTATGAATATCACCGCAATACCGCAACCAGCGCGAACGACTATTTCGTAAAGGTAGCTGAGTTGCAGAGCGGAGAACCCAACGTGCCGCCGAAGCTCATTCGTAACATTTTTGGAGGATCTCTCGGCGGACCGCTTTGGAAAGATCGGCTGTTTTTTTTCGTGAACTACGAAGGCTCGCGTCAACGGGAAGAGAGCAGCGTTCTGCGCATTGTGCCTAGCGATAAGCTGCGTCAGGGAATCATGCAGTACGTGTGCGACACGGAAGATCCCAACTGCGCGGTGGGAAATCCCAACATTAGTGTCGTCGATGATCCCACACTGGGTCGTGTCGCCAGCCTCACACCTGACCAGATCACTGCCATGGACCCGCTCCACATCGGCAACAACCCAGTCATGTTGTCGTACTTTAATTCGTTCCCACAGGCCAATGATCTGTCGCAAGGCGACCAGCTTAACTTCGTGGGGTATCGCTTTCGGGGACCCGTGCCTACAAACAACAACTGGTATATCGCTCGGGCAGATTTCAAGATCACTCACGACGGAAGCCACAGCGTGTTTTGGCGTGGCGCTCTGCGCAACGACGCGCATTCAACCGCTCCCTATCTTCCTGGAAGCGCTCCCCTTCATACATTCGCCGATTTCAGCAAGGGTTTTAGTGTGGGCTACACCGCCATGATCAAGCCTACTCTAATTAATAACTTTCGGTGGGGATTCACCCGCCAGAGTTTCGGCGACATCGGAAACGATGACACACAGCCGTTCATTTTCTTCCGCGGACTCAATGACGACAGCACGCCGAATCAGTCAAGTCTCGCTGTTACACGAAGCCGGCTGTTTCAGACTCCCGTCAACAACTTTGTCGACGATCTCACATGGGTCAAGGGAAAGCATACGCTGCAGTTCGGCACCAACATACGCTTCATCCGAAACCCCCGGGAGAATTTCTTGAATTCCTTCAGTTCAGGAACGACGAATTCGTCTGGCCTTAACACCGCTGGGATCGCCAACACCAGCAGCCCGCTCGATCCCAAGAACTTCGCGTGCGATTGCTGGCCAGCCGTCAACTCAGGATTCACTCTCGGCTACAACTACCCCATGATTGCGATGTTGGGTCTCGTCAGTGAGCTCGATGCAACGTTCAACTTTGATAAGACGGGAACGGCTCTTCCCCAAGGAGACCCTCTGAAACGACGTTTCGCGGCAGACGAATACGAATTCTATATTCAAGATTCCTGGCGCGTGAAACCCAACCTTACATTGACTTATGGCCTTCGCTATTCACTTTTCTCCCCACCTTGGGAAACGGGGGGGACCGAGGTGTCCCCAACCGTGAACTTGGGACAATGGTTCAAGGAACGGGGGGACAAAATGTTGGCGGGTGAGTCGTCCGTCAACGACCCCCTCATCACATTCGACTTGTCCGGTCCGGCCAATAACAAACCTGGATACTACAACTGGGACTACAAAAACTTTGCACCGCGCCTTGCCTTTGCCTACACTCCGCAAGTCAGTGATGGTTGGATGAAAACCCTTTTTGGAGAGGGGAACAAGACCGTTATCCGTGGCGGTGCTGGCATCGTTTTCGATCGAGTGGGATCGGGTCTGTTGAATACGTTTGATTCACGCGGGTCCTTTGGTCTCTCCACTCAAATCACTGCTCCCGTCCCGACCGCCACCACCGCTCCTCGGCTCACGGGCCTCAACACTCTCCCACTGTTCGAACAGGACGGCACCACCCCATACTTCCCTGAAACACCTACCGGCGGATTTCCATTCACGTATCCTCCTGCCGGAACAAGCCTCGCCATCCAATGGGGACTTGATGCCAGTCTCAAAACTCCTTATTCGTACACGTTGGACTTCTCGATCGGACGAGAATTGCCAAAGAATATGAGCTTGGAATTCTCTTACGTCGGGCGAATTTCACACCGCCTCCTATCCCAAGAGGATTTGGCGATGCCCCTCAACATCAAGGACCCTAAATCCGGCATAGACTATTTCACCGCGGCCAGAAGATTGTCTGAGTTGGGATTCGCAGGAACATCCACCTCTGACGTTACCCCCGAGCTGGTTGGGCCAACTGCTGCTTATTGGCAAAACATCGTAGCGCCCCTCCGCGCAGGTGACGCCTACACACTGGCATGCTCCGGTGGCTCGACAGCTGACCCCGTGCAGGCTATGTTCGACCTTTTCAGCTGCGGGGGCGGCCCTGTGAACGGTTTCGGGGATGAAACAACTCCACTTGCTAACTTGGACTATTGGGGGTCTGACTTCAGCGGAACACCTGGTATCGCCGGCACAGTCCCCGACTCAGGTGGCAACATCACTTACTACCCATCCGTTTATGGGCCGAACGCGTTTTTCAATAGTCAATTTCATTCACTTTATGCATGGCGCTCGATTGGAAATGCCAACTATCACGCCTTCCAGGCGAGTGTTCGCAAGAAAATGTCAAACGGCATTCAGTTTGATTTTAACTACACCTTTTCGAAATCAATTGACCTTTCGTCGGACGCTGAGCGCATTGATGCGTGGAGCGGCCTGGGAGGACAAATCATCAACTCTTGGTCTCCGAACCAGCTCCGCGGCGTTTCTGACTTCGATACCAAACACCAGATCAACGCCAATTGGATCGTTGAGTTGCCTTTCGGCAAGGGCAAGCCCCTCGCCGGAAATGCAGGCGGCGCCATGAACGCCGTGATCGGTGGCTGGCAGCTCTCAGGCTTGGCTCGATGGACCAGCGGATTCCCGGTGTTCGTCGCGAATGGCGCCACTTGGCCTACTAATTGGCAGCTTGGAGGGGGGGTCGTGCAAACCGGCGCAATCCACACTAAAACAACCATACGGCCTGATGGCTCGGTGAACCTCTTCCCAACAGATTTAACTGAAACAGCGAACGGTCTCGGACCGTTTCGTCACTTGTTCCCCGGCGAGAGCGGACAGCGGAATATCGTTCGTGGTCCTGGCTACGCAGGCTTAGATCTGTCTCTCAGTAAACGATGGCAAATGCCCTACAACGAAGGCCACAGTGTGATGTTTCGATGGGAAGTTTTCAACGTCCCGAACTTAAAGCGCTTTGATGTTCAAACTATCACGACGAACATCGATGCAGGCTCATCGTCGTTTGGTACCTACAGCGGACTCTTAACCAGTCCGCGCGTCATGCAGTTCGCCCTGCGCTACGAGTTCTAACAAACGTCAATTCAAAAAGGTGCGGGCACCATCCCGCACCTTTTTCTGCAAATGTCATACCCACGCACCCACCCGGCGAGCTACGTGTTGCTCTAGACGCGAATGCCCGACTGAGCAGGCATCAACCTTCCACCGTGTTCACGCCATCACAACGAACGGTGACCGCAATCACATACAGCCAATCTCAAAATCTGTAATTTGATCTCAGGTCAGGAACAGGTCTTAGTGTGCCTACTCGGCGGCTCAAAAAAGAGTTCCGAAACAGTCTGAAAGACCGAGATTGACTGAAAAGCCGAGAGCTAATTGCTTTAAGCGAGCCTAAGTCCTTATTCCGGAATATTTTCCGTGTAAGCGCTTTCTTTTCTAGATTTTCGCCGCAGACTATCGCTAAACCCATGATTCCAATAGATGCAGGGGGGAGGGGGATACGACGCCCAGTAATAACTCAAAAGATAATAGCAGCAGCTCTGAGTTCGTAGGTCCGCGAAGACAATCCTCGTACTATCGCATCGATCCTGCACGCGCCCGTTCACGTTCTGCGTCCATCGTGCGTCCAAGCTGGGTGTAAGCATCGGCCAGGAATAAGTGAGCTTCCCGCGAGTCAGGCTGTACCTCCGCCGCCTTCTCCAGGTTCGCCAAAGCCTCTTGTGGCCGTTTCTGCAGCGACAAAATGCGCCCCCGCAACAAATTCGCTCGATAGTGATCAGGACTCAGTTCCAGGCAAACATCCAAATGGTGAATGGCCTCCGGCACCCTATCAATCCGCGCATAGACCGAAGCCAGCGAAAACTGCGCGTCGGCCCAGCGGGGAGCTTTGGCAACAGCCACTTCGAATTGCGGCGCTGCTTCCGCCCACTTCCCAATCTCAAACAGCGCGAGTCCAAACTCGTAGCGGCCCATACTGTTGTCGGGAAGAGCTTTCGTTGCCTTTTCGAATGCCGGGATGGCTTCTGCATAGTTCTTCAAGCGAGCCTGCGCGATTCCATACTGCATGTTCGCGACAGGCATGTCCGGCTGCTCGATAAGAACCCTTTTCAACAGCGGAATCGCTTCTTCATAGCGCGCGTCTTCCACATTGAACATGGCATCATGCAACGAATTGGAAACATCGATCTTGGTCTTGGGATCCACTCCGGTCTGGTTCTTCTCATCGCGGGACGCGCTCGTATCGGAAGCGACATAACCCAGAGCAGCCAGCTTCTGCATTTGTTCTGGATCAGGCTTGGCAAGGTCGACGATAGTTTGACTGGTCTTATCGCGAAAATCTTTGAGTTGACCAGCGAGCGTATCCGCAACGGCTTTTGAGTTCGCGGCAAGGTTTTCCGCAGCTTGCGGATCCGTCGCCTGGTTATAGAGCTCGCGATCCGGAGCTTGAATGTAAAGATACTTTCCGGTACGTAGCGCCCGCAATGCGCTCCATCCGAATGCGCGGTGAGGGTAATCCGTTTCCGCGTACGCGTTGCGGTCTGCAGACACACCTTTGGCGCCGTTCGGCGCAACCGCTTTCGCCATTGTCGCAGTGGCCGAAGTGCCTGTCACCGGTTTCATTAGCTCTACGAGCGACTCGCCTTGCATCTCTTTCGGAACTGAAACTCCCGCCTCTTGCAGAAGGGTGGGAGCAATGTCAACCAACCGAACGCGGGTCGAAACCTTCTCTCCCGCAGAACGGTTCAGCGGAAGCTTGATAAACAAGGGCACATGCAGGGTTTCGTCATAGAGAAACACGCCGTGAGTATTCTCTCCATGCGCACCCAGCGACTCGCCATGGTCCGATGTAACCGCAATTAGAGTTTCGTCGAACAACCCGTGTTTGCGGAGTTCTGCGAACAACTTGCCGAGCGCATGATCGACGTATGCGATCTCACCATCGTAAGGCTGCGATGGATATTTTTGCTTGAACGCCGCTGGCGGATCATACGGATCGTGGGCGTCGTAGACGTGAATCCAAAGAAAAAACGGCGGTTCGGACACATGGCTCAACCAGCCGAGCGCGTGATCAACCACATCTTCTGCTCGCCGCTCGACAGTCTTGTAACGATCCATTCCGCGACGGCGCAAATGAAAGCCAGCATCGTAGACTTCAAAGCCGCGATCGAATCCGGGAGCGGTACCGTCGAGCGGATCGAGGATGACAGACCCAACAAACGCCCCGGTGTGATAGCCGTTCTGCTTGAGCAAGTCAGGGAGATAAGGCAGCCGCGGCGAAAGTGGAATACCGAAGTCAATGACGCGATTGAATTGAGAGTATGTCCCGGTGAGCAGTGTTGCGTGAGAGGCGGTGGTTAACGGCACGTGGGAATACGTTCGTTCGAACACCACGCTCTTACTGGAGACCGCGTCGAGGTTCGGCGTGAGCCCGCGCTTGGATCCGAGAAACCCCATACGATCGGCACGAGTGGTGTCGAGCGTAATCAGGATGATATTTGGATGCTCGGCGTTCGGAGTTGCCGCGAACGCAGGAGAAGAGCCGTTCCAGATAATCAGGAGAAGAAAAAACCAGAGAGCAAGTACGGACCGCCGACCCACCATAAGAGAATAAAAGGGAGTCTACCATAGGCAGACTCCCTGTTCTGGTCAGCTAGAAGGTTATCTTGAGTGCCAGGTTCATGTTGCGTGGCCCTCCCTGCGCGACCACAGGATTCCCGGCAGCAACATCTGGTGTCTGTGTGAGCTGGCCAAATGTAGAGCTGCGGATGCCATTGTCCAAGCTGAAACGCGAGAAGTTTGCTCGATTCAGAACGTTATAAACTTCCCAGCGCAGTTGGACATTCAGCCTTTCATTGATTTTAATGTTCTTCGCCAAGGTAACGTCCCACTGGCTCAATCCCGGACTAGTCAGGAAGTTGCGCGGAGTGTTACCAACCGTCCCGGCATCTGGAGATACGAAAACATTGCTAACGTAAGCATCCGGGTCCCGGTCTCTGATAACGACAGGCTCTCCGGTAAAGCTACCGCGTATGCTCGCCCCCGTAAGGCCTTGGCCGGAGGGGTCGACGACGCCATTCCTGAACACGCTGAAGGGATGACCGCCGATCGCGGTATAGATGGTGCTGAACTGCCATCCGCTTCCCACCCAGCGACCAAGGTGCGGAATATCCGGGACCATGTAAACACCGCTTACATTGAAGTTGAGTCGCACATCCTGGTCGCACAAACCGTAGCCATCCTTAAAATTCGGATGAGCGAGTGCGGTGCTGCCCACAGGGTTGTCATTGTTAATCTGAGGGTAGTTCCCCTGACCGCCACGATTTACCGAGTTGTAATCAAAGCACTTGCTCCATGTGAGGTTGTACGCTGCGTCCAGACCGTGCCAGCCTCGCTGGTTGAACGAAACCTGAAGGCTGTCGTACTTCGACGTAGCGTCATTGGTTGCGGTAATTAGGTGGCGAATTAGAGGACCGCCAGTGATCGGGTCCGTGAATGTTCCGGATAAAGGTCGTAACGGGTCACATTCCGCGTCAAATGAGCACGGGCTTCCTATCGGTGAGGCGTTAGCATCGTAGAAGATGGTCAAGTCGCGTCCACGCTGGCCCGAATATCCCACGGTCAAAACGTTATTTCTAAACAGTTCGCGTTGAATGCTGAGGCTGAAGTTGTGGTAGCGCGGAGTTTTGAAATTCTGGACAATGGAAAATGCGTTGAAGGGTGCGTTCCCGGTCGATGCAGATTCTCCATATAATGAACCGTGCAAGGCGGCATCAAAGCAAACATAGTCGCCTGACCTGACCGCCGGGTCAGGGTTGTAGCAAGTGGCTGCAGGATCGGTTGGAGCAAGTCCGTCAAATCCTAGCAAGCCTGCGCCAACATCCGATGTATTCGAGACATTGAAGAACCCGAGATTTTGTTGCGTAAACACTCCCGTGCGTGCTCGTGCGAACGAGTAAGGCGAAGCAAACGCTCCGAAGTTTGGAACATCGAAGGTAAGCGAATACCCGCCGCGCAGAGCAGTTTTGCCGTTTCCAAAAATGTCCCAAGCGAACCCGGCGTGCGGTGCGAAATCTTTGTAGTCTACGTTGTGGATTCCGCCGATGTCCGTTCCCACTTGCAGAAACCCACGAACCGGATCGAAAATGGCCTCCTTGTTCTCTTTATCTCGCATCGTACCGTTGATTTCATAGCGCAAGCCATAGTTCACAGTGAGGCGCGGCTTGATCTTCCAGTCGTCCTGAATGTAAAAGCCGACACTGTTTTGGCTGATGTGCCTATGAGTATCGCCAAAACTGCGATTAGCTAAGTCAGCCTTGCCTAGCAACAGCTGTTCAATATCATTTTGCACTGCCAAATACCCATAGTAGCCAGGCACAATGGGCGAATAGTAACTCGTGTAATAACTGAAATACCCCAACGCCAGTCCACTGCGAGCCTGATTCCGGATGCTGTTGGTAACTGCTCGCTGGAAGTTTCCACCCATTTTGATCGTGTGATTTCCTTTAACCCACGAAAAATGCTCCGACCAATCATAGGTAGCATCTGGCGCAGTCGAAATGGGATAACCTTGCACCCCTCCGATGTACCCTCCGTACCCGAGGTGATACATGTAGACATAGGGAACGCCAAAGTCGGCAGGATCGAGCGGGCCAGTATCGATGCCCAAGCTCTTGGGATCGATCTTGTTGTTGACACCCAGAAGTTGAGAAAAGCGCGTGTAGCCGAAACGGCTTTCAAGGATCTTGTTATTTCCGAAATTCGAGGTCCAGCTCACGCCAGCCATTTGAGCACGCGAAGGTGCGAACGAGTTGAACATGTCTTGCGGAAACGCTGGGTTTGGTGGCAGACCAGCGAATGGTGGCCCGTTCTGAAGGCTGTCCCCGAAAATGTAGCGTACCGCCAGCGAATTAGCCCCATTCAGCTTGTAATCAAATTTGACGCCGAACTCATTGTTACTTGCGCTGCTGGGAGTGTGTTGCGTGATGGACCCGATGTCAGTGCACGTTGGATCTTCAAAACTACACGGAGCATTGGCCGCAGAAGTGCTGTCCACCGGAAAATAATTCAGTAAGGCTTGCCCGACCGGATCGATGGTCAGACCACGGTCATTAATGTCTGCTACTGCAGCGTCGATTGCTTTCTGCGTAGGAACCGCGCGTCCCTTGATCGCCTCGCTCTTGTTTCGCTGACCTTCGTAGAACAAGAAGAAAAAGGCTTTGTCTTTGAGGATGGGTCCGCCAATATTGGCATGGAACTGATTGTTGTGGATCGGAGTAGGACTGCACTCGCCTGGACCCTGGCAATTGTCAGTATTGTGATTCGCGAAATAGTTATTGGCATCGCCGATCCCGCTATGATTGACCCAAGTTGCGCCGCCGTGCCAAGTATTCGTTCCGCTCTTCATATTCAGCAGAATCGGTGCACCACCCTTAACTCCGAATTCCGCCGAAGGCGTCTGCTGGACACTCAATTCTTCGATGGCCTCTGGCGGAAACGTCACCGCTGGAATACCTAGGATGCCTGTCTGATTGATTGCTGAGTCACCATAGTAGCGATCATTGTTGTACAACCCATCGATGAAGTAATTGTTTGACGTTGTCCGAGCACCGTTGATGCTGACAGCAAGGAATCCACCGCCCGGATCCCGTTGCACGCCAGGCGTTATCGCTAGAAGAGAGTTAAAGTCACGGCCATTAAGAGGTACGTTTTCGATTTTCTGACTATCCACGTAATTATTATTGTTCGAAGAAAGGTCGATCAGGGGAGCGGTACCCTCGACTTCGACCGTCTCCGTTCGCTGTCCAACTTGCAGCGCAAAATCCGCATGGGTTACGGCACCGGTCGCGACTTGCGCGGTCCGCACCACTGTCTTGAACCCCTGGGAGGTCGCTGTAACTTTGTATTCCCCGATCGGAAGCTCAGGGATTCGATAGCTCCCACTGTTCGAGGTCGTAGCCGTCCGTTCCAGTCCAGTGCCGAGGCTATGGACCGTAATCGTCACACCCGGTACAACCGCGCCTGTACTGTCGGTCACATCACCGGAGATGCTGCCGGTGATCGTTTGAGCGAAAGCTGTCGGCAAACTGAAAAAGGCGGTCGCGGAAATCAGCAGTAGAACCCACAGACTGCGGAACCTCTTCATGTTTCCCCCTCGAGGCACAGCTTTGGAGTCTTGCTTCTATCTATGAATTGGTGACCCAGTTTAGTGCGGATTTAAGCGAAGTCAATAGTTCTGCGCGAACTATTTTTGATGACCTATAGTCAGGCGGACAATACAAACAGTTGAATTCATGCGGTCCTGCGTGTCTAGTGAACGCATCTACCAAATCCCGTGGAACTCTACTGAAAAGCGGTAGACTTTCCCGAAAATGAAAGGGTTTAGGCGAGCGTCTACGCAAAACGAGATATGGGAAATGTCTAGCTGAGAGGAGAATCGCTCATGCGGAAGCGGGTGCGAACATGCTCCGAAAGCAGTTCGATGGCGCCGCGATTCGTCACGGGATCCGACTGCGCCAAATACCTCATGGCTTCCACCAATAGGCGCTGGCCGTCGACGTAACGCGGATCAGTTGTGCGCTCGCGTTTTTTGCGGCCGAGATCAGGGGGGACGGTAATCGTAAAAACTTTAGCCATGAAAATATGCTCGATTACGGGTAACTTCGGCAAGTATAGCGTCCCCTGCAATGTTTTTCAGCCGTATTTCTATCTATTGCAGTATGAGGAACATGCGAGGGCACTACCCTTGGGGCGAGACCACTTTTGTCTTGCCCGTGGTCTTCAATTTGAAAACGGAGTCTGCGAGTTTCTGGTTGACCCGTATGTCTGAATACTTCGCCAAACGGTAATCGCCGCTGGGCTCGAAGAACTGTTGCTGGACCGAAATACCTCTCGCCGGATCGATCCAAAGAAGAATTCGCGCGATGGTGTTCTTCACTTTGTCTGATTTTGGAATCAACTCAAGTTTCGCGCTCTTGACGTCGAGTGCATTCTCTTCGCCGAGATACTTCACATCGTATGACTTGAGCAAATCGTGACCGCTACCGCCGAAACCAAGGACGAGGTAGCTTTCAAGGTCCGATCGATTCTTGCCGGTCGTGTATTCGGTGACCTGATCGATTTTGGGCTGATACAACTGAATTTTGCCGCCGGTAAACAAGACTGACTTGGCATCCGGCTCCATCACATCGGCGAACATCTGAATCTCTTTGCCCTGACGACGGAAGTATATTTTTCCCTTCTGCATTTCGGTTTCGTTGATCACCTTTTGATATTGATCCCATGCGAAGGTGGCTTCCGTTGTGCGGAAGTTGGTCGCGGCGGTGTCCATCTGGGTCAGAACGTGGTCGAGTGCACCTCCGCTCTTGGAGGCGTCGGTCTGGCCGACAGCAAAGATGCTCATCGCGATGGCGGCCAGCAGAATGCCCGACCAGCGACCAATTCTTGAGGTAGATCTCATTTTCCGCCTACTCCTTTTGGACCCACACCTTGTAACTCTGCGTTCGTCCCACGCGATCGCGGATAGCTTCAAACCGCGTCACAACCACTGCACCGGAAATTGGTTCAATGATCTTGCGTAATTCATCACGAATTGTCGCGTCATCGGAACCCTTCACTGCCGAGGCCTCAATCTGGTAAATCAAGCCACCGTTCGTATCGGGAACGACGGCTACCCCAGTAGGATGCGGATTACGCTCGACCGGTTTGTCATTGAAGTTAATCCAGTAAGGCGAAAGAAAAACGAAAAGCAGGATCAGGGTGACCATCACGTCGTAGTGAAGGCTACCGCGTTCGTACGACCACCAAATGTAACCGCGGATTGTGCGCCACACGGCGTTCATCGGCAGGGGAGCAGCGCTGGGAACTCCGGAACTGGCGTCAGCTCGTTGCAAGTCTAGTTTCTACTCCGATTCTTGGCAATAACGCACTGCGTGAACAGGGCCAAACATCAAGAAATACGATGGCACGGCACCTCGCCACGACGACGTCGACGAGTTCAAAACTTCTTTGGCGTGATACGTTCCGCGCCCATGTAGGGCTGCAGAGCCTCGGGAATGAGAACACTGCCATCCGCTTGCTGGTAGTTCTCGATGACGGCAAGCCAAGTCCGACCCACGGCGAGAGCGCTGCCGTTAAGGGTATGGACGAGCTCCGACTTTCCTTTAACGTCGTTGCGAAAACGGATGTTCGCGCGCCGCGCCTGGAAAGATTCGAAATTCGAGCAAGAGGAAATCTCTCGAAACAGGTTCTGACCCGGCAGCCAGACTTCGATATCGTAGGTTTTTGCTGACGAAAAACCCATGTCGCCGGTTGAGAGTGCCACTACTCGATAGTGCAGCCCGAGCTTTTGGAGAACACTCTCCGCGTCGTGGGTCAGACGTTCCAACTCCTCGTAAGAGTTCTCGGGTCGGGTGAACTTGACCAACTCCACCTTCTGAAACTGGTGCTGTCGAATGATGCCGCGCACATCTTTCCCGTACGACCCAGCTTCACTTCGAAAACACGAAGTATAGGCCGTTAAGCTGATTGGAAGGCGATCTGCGTTGATCACCTCGTCCCGATATAGGTTCGTAACCGGAACCTCTGCCGTCGGAATGAGCCACAGATCGCGTTCTCCGTGAGGCACCCGAAACAGGTCTGAAGCGAATTTTGGAAGTTGTCCGGTGCCGTACATGGAATCCGAGTTTACGAGGTACGGCGGAAGCACTTCGGTGTATCCATGCTCGCGGGTGTGGAGATCCAGCATGAAGTTGGCGAGAGCGCGTTCGAGACGAGCGCCTAAATCCCAATAGACCGCGAAACGCGCGCCCGTCAACTTCGTCGCGCGTTCCATGTCCAGAACTCCCAACTGCTCCCCGAGTTCCCAGTGTGGTTTCGGTATGAAATCAAACGTTGGCTGAGAACCCCACTGCCGAACTTCGATATTGTCAGCTTCGCTCTTCCCTACAGGCACGGACTCGTGGGGCAGGTTCGGAATGCCAGCCAAAAGCTGCTGCAGCCGCTCTTCGTACTCTGTGACAAGCTTTTCGCGCTCTTGAATTTTCTCGCGAAGTTCCTTTGTCTCCGCAATCAGAGCGGTGGCGTCTTGTCCGCTCTTTTTTAGCGGAGCTATCTCTTCCGAGGCGCGGTTACGCCTCGCTTTCATCGTTTCGGTTTCGGTTATCGCTTGTCGCCGCTCGGTATCGATGGCGCGGAAATCTTTCAGCACCTCGCCGGGATCCATCCCGCGCTGGCGAAGCTTTTCCTCCACTAAGGGGAGGTTGTCTCGGACAAAGCTCAAGTCAAGCATGGAACCTTCTAATGTATCGGAAAATAAGCTGTGATTAAAGCCTCGCCGCGCTCAGGCGTAGCCAGAAGCGTTGCGCGGTATACTTCTAACGCGCGGAGGCGCTACTTTTGCTATCAGAAACGCTGCGGAAAGAACTTACCCGATATGGGCTAAGCGAAAAGCTTCGCGCCCTCCGCTGGCAAAAGAAATTAGGCCTCGTGCAGATGGCGAAATTCTGTGGCGTTTCGCCGGCATTACTATCAAAAATAGAACGTCAACGGGTAGTCCCCACCCTCGCCACACTAAGTAAGATTGCTAAGGCGTGCGATAGCGATCTGAATTATTTCTTCCCGCGCCCTGTCCACCTGACTCCGACCATCACCCGGCGTGGAGAACGATTGCGGTTCCCCGAAACTCCCAAGAGCAAGTCTGTTGCTTACGTCTTTGAGTGCCTTAATTTCCAGGCCGCTGAACCGAAGGTGAATTGCTATCTCGCAGAATTTTGCTCGCCAGAATTCGTACGCCCACATCTCCACAATGGCGTTGAATTTCTCCATATGCTTACCGGCAAATTGAATCTTATGGTCGCTCGCGAAGAGCACACGTTAGCGACCGGCGATTCAATCTACTTTGACGCCAATCTTCCTCATGCTTACCAACGAGTGGGCAAAACGCGCTGCACCGCGCTCGTCATGACACTTCCCGCGGAAGCGTCAGCATTCCTCGCGCCAAGCGCGCGGAAATCCGCGCCGCGAGTCGCAACGCGCGCGCGGTTTGCATAGATATTTCTCCCTCCACCGTGCACCCTGGCACTTGGGTCCACGGCCTGCACTGTGTAAACTAGCGTCGCGATGCGACTTCCTATCCGCTTAGTTTCGCTTACGGCGACAGTCCTCTGGCTCGCGCTAGCTTGTGGAGCTTCGGCATACAATGCCCGCCCTAAACTGGTCGTCATCATCGTGATCGACCAGTTCCGCGCCGACTACCTTGAGCATTACCACGAACAATTCGGGGACAGCGGGTTTCGCACCTTCCTGGACCGGGGAGCGTGGTTTACCAACTGTAACTATGGATACGCCAACACCCGAACTGGTCCAGGGCACGCTACGCTTCTGACTGGGGCTTACACTGTCGGTCATGGCATTGCGGCCAACGAATGGTGGGATCCAAAAAAGCGCCGGATGGTCACCTCGGTGCAGGACGACAATACCCGACTGGTCGGAATATCCGGAAATAAGGTCGGGGCTTCGCCAAGAAACCTCTTAACGGACACCCTGGGCGACGAATTGAAGCTGGCTACGCTGGGTAAGTCACGTGTGTTCGCGCTTTCCCTGAAAGACAGGGCCGCAGTTCTTCCAGCAGGCTACGCAGGAGACGCAGCGTATTGGATTGACCACGCGACTGGTGCCTGGATCAGCTCCACTTACTATCAATCAGAGCTCCCTGGCTGGGTCAAAGAATTCAATACGAGCAACCGCGCGAACAAGTATTGGGACCGCGAATGGAAAGATGCCGACGGCGCCCTCATGGGGACCACGTCGCGCAAAGGGAAGAAAGGCGCGGACCGTGATTTCTACGATGCTATTGGTCCCACCCCGTTCGCAACCGACTACGAACTTGAATTCGCGCGAGAGTTGATTCTTTACGAGAAGCTGGGAACGGGAGATGCAACGGACCTGCTGGTGGTCAGTCTTTCGTCGAACGATATCCTGGGACACGATATCGGGCCTGGCGCGCCGGAAATGAAAGCAATGGCGCTGGCTTTCGACCGACAACTATCTGAATTCTTCAACTTTCTTGGCCATCAGGTCGGACTGGCCAATGTGTGGATGGCCATCTCGGCAGATCATGGCGTTGCCCCCCTGCCATCAGACGCGAAGAAACTGCGGCTGCCGGCGGCGAACCTAGGCGAGGAAAAACTGCTGGATCAGATCAACCACTCTTTGGCGGTGAAGTTTGGCTCGCCTGCGAGTACACAATTCGTCAAGAAACTCGACTATCCTCTCGCCTTTGTGGACCAGGTAGCATTTGGGTCGCGGCTAAAGGAAGAAGATGCAGAACGCGCGGTGGGCGAAGCCATGGTGCAAGTAGGACTGCGAGGTTATTACACCCGGAGCCAACTGGCACGCGGCGAGGTGGCGCCTACAGAACTCGGCCGCAAATTCGCCAATAGCTACAGTCCATACGGTGGCTGGTACGTTATGGGCATCCCGGCGCCATTCACGGTCGGCGGCTCGACGGGTACCGATCACGGAACTGCCTACACGTACGACACACATGTGCCGCTGGCTTTCTACGGAATTCCGTTTCAGCCGGGCGTTTATCGGACGGCGGTCGAACCGATTGATATGGTCGCAACCTTTGGATCCCTGTTGGGAATCAACGCACCGGCAGCAGCCAGTGGGCGCGTGCTGACCGAGGCGCTCGTTTCGCCGGCGCGACCCGTTCCGGGAGCGTCGCCTGCTCATGATCCCCCTCCTCCAAAATCCAAATCCTCTCCTGAGAACTCCGCTCCAGTACCGACTGGGGGTTCGCAGTAATGAGCCAGACCGGCGGCGCGAGCAGTGGGTCTGACCTGAGCGTTACTCTTTGCGGCATCGAGTTGAAGAATCCAGTGATCGCGGCCAGCGGCACTTTCGGCTACGGCATGGAATTCGAGGACATTGTTCATCTCGATAAACTCGGTGGCCTCGTTGTCAAAGGACTATCCCGTGAACCCATGACGGGCAATCCGCCCCCTCGTTTGTTTGAAACGCCTGCAGGAATGTTGAATGCGATTGGCTTGCAGAATATTGGCGCGCGCGCGTTCCTGGACGAAAAACTTCCGGCTCTCCGTCAAAAGAAGAACGTCGTCGTTTTCGCCAACATCTTCGGTTATACCCGGGAAGACTACGAACGGACGATCCAGATCCTGAATGAAGGTGAAGGTATAGCAGCGTACGAGTTGAATGTTTCGTGTCCGAATACGCAGCACGGAGGCATTCAGTTTGGCAGTGATCCTCGTTCTTTGGACGAAGTGGTAACAACCGCCAAGCGATTTTCGACTCGTCCATTGATTGTAAAGCTCTCGCCGAACGTCACAAGTATTGCTCAGATGGCCAAAGTCGCCGAAGAGGCGGGCGCCGATGCTCTGTCCCTGGTGAACACGTTTCTAGCAATGTCCATCGACCCTGAAACGCGCAAGCCTCGTATCGCAAATGTGACTGCCGGCTTGTCGGGACCGGCCATTAAGCCGATCGCCGTGCGTATGGTTTACGATGCCGCCCACGCTACGCGAATCCCCATCATTGGCATGGGTGGGATTTCATCTGCTGCAGACATCATTGAATTCATGCTCGCGGGGGCGGCCGCTGTGCAGATTGGTACCGCCAGCTATTGGGATCCGTGCGCTACAGAAAAAATCGTGGATGAGTTGCAGCGCTATTGCACGGAACACCGCATCGCCCGTCTTAGCGATCTAACGGGCGGCGTCGTAATCGACTAGCTGAAAAAGCATTGCGGAGCTACGCCCAAGCCCACTTTCCTAAAATCGCTCCCATCACCACGTAGCACACCAACTGGTATCCGGTATTGATCAGAAACAGCTTCATCGGTCGCTGACCGAACATTTTATCGGTCAGCTGCACGGTGGCGACAAAAGCCAACCAGACCGCGAATCCAATTTTCATTCCGTACAAGGCCGAATAGATAGTCATACCGACGAGTACCTTTGCCAACACAAACGCCGAAATCAGACTGGCGAGCAAGCTGATTCCATACATCGGCCCGGCACTTTTTTGCATTTCGGCAATCCGGGCTTTGTCATCGGGGTCATAGCCCATCGCGACCATCCACGGCCGTGCAAAAAGGAGGGGTGAATACCAGAGGAAGCCAATTACCATCGTGGCTACTCCGGCCAACGCGACTGCCCACAGTTTCACGCCCATGAAGTCCATTGAGGTCCTCCAGAGTTGTTGCGCTGAACATCCCATTACCGTCGAACTTACGCAGCCGCAGTAAGCAGAAGCGGCGATCCCTTGGTAATAACTAATGTGTGCTCAAAATGAGCGGAACGGCGACGATCGACAGTCCGCAAAGTCCACCCATCAGGCTCGAGCACGGCGTCGCCGCGACCGGCGGCAATGATCGGTTCGACAGTGATGACCATCCCCTCGCGTAAAAGCTGTCGTGCTTCGGGATCGGCATAATTCGGAACGCGCGGTTCTTCGTGAATTGTGCGCCCGATTCCATGCCCTCCTAATTGCCTGATCACCGAGAAGCCATCGCGGCGCACCTCGCGTTCGACCACGCGACCAATCTCTAACACCCGAAATCCGGCGCGAGCTACAAGCATCGCCTTTTGAAAAGCGCGCTCCGCACAAGCTGCCAGCTTGAGAGACTCTTCTTCAACCGCGCCAACTGGTACGGTTATCGCCGCATCCGCCATGAACCCATTCTTCTCGACTGTGACGTCAAGCTTTAATAAATCGCCTTCCTTCAGAGCACGGTCCCCTGGAATTCCGTGGACCGCCTCTTCGTTGAGGCTGATGCAGTTGGCCCCTGGGAATTTGTAAACCAATGCTGGTGCGGAACGCGCTCCCTCAGCCTCCATTACATCGGCGCCGATTTCATCTAACTCGCGGGTCGTGACCCCCGGCCGAACTTCGTTCTTCATGGCGTCGAGCACACGCCTCACGATTAGTCCTGCCGCTCGCAAATGCTCCAACTCCTCAGGATCACTGATCGACACCAATTCCTCCCATCTAATTCGCTTGCGCTAGTCGTGGTCGCGGTGAAAAAAATGCAAGCAGCACGAACCCTGCAATGTAAAAGGTTGCGACCTGCGACAGCGTAAATCCTGTCAAGCGTAATACAAGCCCGAAAAGCGCCAGCATTTCCGACAGCGCATAGGTAATGAAGTAACCGGTGCGCCAGCGATTGAGATTGGCAGTGTCATCCGGGCGGCTGCGTAATACTGATTCGGAAGGCACGACTAATGTGCGCCTCATGACTAATAACACTCCCACCAGCGTCACAGACGCGAATGACAGTGCATAGAACAACATCGGGGTGCCGACCGCCAGGCGGCCCACCTGTTCTCCCACAAGCACGTAGAGAGCGATGCTCGCCAGCATGGCGAACTGAATGACGCGCAACTGTTTGGCGAACTGTTCCATTGCTGCCGATTCTAAGCCGATTCGTTCTCGCGTCAACTATGCACTGCACGCGGTCGGCGCCATAAAGCAGCCGTGGTGACTGGCAATGGAAACGACGTCGTGAAGCACTTACCCAGTGAAGTTAAGACTGGCCCGTTATCTTTAAGCGCAACTCTTCAGGAAGCCGCTCGCGAATCTCGGCTGGGAGACGATCGTGAACCCGACGTGCCCCGAGCCGGGCAACATCGACGACCGTCATGGGCGCGGGAGTTGAGATAGCGACGACCAACCAAATCACCGCGGAAAGTGCGAAGCCGCCCAAGGCTGCGATTTCAAGCAACAAGGCGTGGCGAGGACCAAAGTAGCGGATCACGGCGAACGCGAGAAGAAAAACGGCTGCCGATGCGGAGGCAAGCACAATCAGGGAAACATCAATGATGCGGTGCAGTTTCTGCCGGCTGCGGCAATGCTCGCACTCTTCGAAATGCTGTTCGTAGTCGCCACGCATTTCCGGCGCCAAGCCGGAAATGTCATACCGCCAGCCGGCCAGAATCTTTCCGACGAGTGGATCTATGCACTGCTGACTCATAAGGAGCTACAGTCGGAGTGGTTCAAGAACCGCCGACTGCGTAGCCAGCATCACGCGGTTGAACAGTAGCGTCCTGCGCTTGCTTAAAGCTCGTTCGGCAGCAGCTAAAGCCAATTCAGGATGATTATTATGCTCTGACAAGTGCGCTAACACCACGTATGCTGCTTTCCCATCATAGTCGGTCGTGAAGAATTCCGCGAGAGCGTCATTGGAAAGGTGCCCAACACGACTCATTACTCGTTGCTTGACCGACCATGGGTATGATCCAACGCGCAACATCTCCACATCATGGTTGGATTCGATGACCAGGACATCACAGCCTTGCAGATGGTCCCGGACACTGGCAGGCACATAGCCCAGGTCGGTCGCGTACCCAATCTTGATACCCTCCGAGCGGAAGGTGAAACCCACGGGATCCACCGCGTCATGCGGGATTGTGAATGGCATTACTTCAATGTCGCCAATCACAAACCGCTTACCTGCGTAGAAGAGCTCCAGCTTTTGAAGCTTGGGGCAGTTTCCCTCTTCGTCTCGAAGTGCTCTTCTCCAAGCCTGGTGTGTCGCCCCGGTCATGAACACAGGAATACCCAGCTTGGTTGCCAGACGTTGCAACCCTGCCACATGATCCGCATGCTCGTGGGTAATCAGGATTGCATTGATCGCGCAAGGATCTTCGCCAGCGGCGATCATCCGCTTAAACGTCTCGCGTCCGGAAACGCCGGCATCCACCAGAATGCGTGTCGAACTGGTCGCAACCAGGGCGCTATTTCCGCGACTGCCGCTGGCCAGCACTGAAACGCTCACGCTCATGTCAGAAGAATAACGCGAACGACTGTGGAAACGGGAGTAACTTTCTTACCGCAGGGCATCAACTCGTGCACGGAGGGCTTAGCTTGCTTGAACGGGACTACGATCTGGTCTTACTTCTCCAAAGGTTATTGATCACTCCACGACCGAAGGCACCGCCATATGCCCCTATTGCCGCAGGAAGAAGAGCCAGCAGAGATTCGAAGACTTGCGCGCGGTAAGGCTTGGTCCGAAGAAATAGAAAAGCAAGAAATTCTACAAACGGAACAAAAATTCCAACGAGTAATGCCCAACGCCAAGGCCTGCTCGGCCGCAGCGCACCGAGGATCATGCAGGGAACCATCACCAACAGAGCCGTAAAAAGCAGGTCCTGGACTTTGATGTCCACCCAACCTGCCAGCGCGCCCGCGCCCGCCGCGAGGAGGTAGAAAAACGAATCTCCCTGCGTATCGTCGTCCGGCAGAACTCCGCCCCATGCCGTTGTCATCTCACATCACTTGTATCACGAATACTTATAAAATCCCTGACCGCTTTTTCGGCCTAGCCAACCCGCATCGACCATCTTGATGAGCAGCGGACAGGGGCGGTATTTCGGATCTCCGAGGCCATCCTGGAGCACCCTCATGATGTCCAGACAAACATCGAGCCCGATGAAATCCGCCAGGGTCAGCGGTCCCATTGGGTGCGCCATCCCTAGTTTGAACACCTCATCGACTGCCTGCGGCGTCGCCACGCCTTCCATCACCGCAAACATCGCTTCATTCAGCAACGGCATCAGCACCCTGTTCGAAACAAATCCGGGCGCATCGTTGACTTCAACCGGTGTCTTTTCGAGTTTGATTGCAAGATCCCGTACCGCGTCGAACGTCGGCTGCGATGTCGCCAGACCACGAATCACTTCGACCAGTTTCATCACTGGCACCGGGTTGAAGAAATGCATTCCGATGACCCGATCAGGACGCTTCGTAAGAGCGCCAAGTTTCGTAATCGATATCGATGACGTGTTCGATGCCAGAATTGCTTCGGGTCGCAGTACTTCATCCAGTTCCCGAAAAATCTGGGTCTTGATTTCGAATTTTTCCGTCGCTGCTTCTACCACAAGATCGCACTGCTGCAGCTTTGTTCGATCCACTACGGGGGTGATACGAGCAAGTGTTTGTGCCTTGTCGGCCTCGGTAATTTTGCTCTTGGCGAGTTCTCGATCAAGATTCTTGGTGATCGTCGCGATTCCTCGATCAAGAAGTTTTTGCTCGACGTCGCACAGCACGACGTTATAACCACTCTTCGCGAAAACGTGAGCGATTCCATTGCCCATCGTCCCCGCACCAATCACGCCCACGTGCTGAATTTGCATGACAACGCCTCGTGATGAAATCGACCGCAAAGTGTAGCAGAGATTTTAACCAGCCCCCGGACCTGCGCCAGAACAGTGGATTCGCAACACTCCACCACAAGAAAAGTTTCGTCTTCCGCACATTTCCGCAAAACTATTTAACGTGCAACTCTGGCAGCGTTCACTGTTCTCGCTCGCATCTTATTTACGCAGAACCCGAGTAAGCGGAGAGCGGGAATCAAAAGCATTTCATCCGTCAAACGCGCGCGATTCGGGTAGGAGGAACTGTATGTTGCGAACCATGAGGATGACTGCCTTTGCGCTGGCGATGACCCTGTTGCTCAGTGGATTCGCTCTCGCGTACGACGACAATGATCGGTACTTCTACGGAGCCGGCAATGGATCGCAGGCTCGGCAATACGGATACCAGAACGGGTATCGCGACGGTTTAAACCGCGGACGTCATGAGGGCCGCGAGCACGATCGCTATGACGGGCGTGAGGTCGACTGGAGACAGAGTACTCGTGGATATCAATCATGGATGGGCCCTGTAAATCTTTATAGGAGCGCCTACCAGGATGGATACCGCAACGGTTTCCAGGAAGCTTATCGGAGCGCCAGTCGCGACAATGGCTACTACTGGGACGGTTCCTATCGCGACGGTAGCTACAATCCCGGTTGGTATCGTGGTGGCTACGGAAGTCGTGAGGCTTACGACTTCGGCTTTCAGGATGGTGCCGCCGTCGCCCGCGAAGACCAATACAAGCGCAAGCCGTACAACCCCGAGCCACGAGGGAAATACGACGACCGCGATCATGGATATCGCCGCGAATATGGGGACAAGAATGCCTACCGCGCCAGCTACAGCGAAGGCTATCGTGCTGGCTACCAGCGCACAATGAACCACCGCTACTAGTTCTTCCGCTCGTTGCGTGAAGCCGCCGGGCCGACCGGCGGCTTTTTTCTTGAAGAGTCAAGCCGCCCGCAGCTTGGGTCTAAGCCCACCCTGTAGTGACTACGTCGCCAGTCCCGCGATCGAGGCCGGTCACCCAGACCTTTTGCAACTTATCTTGATATCAAGCATCTTTATATAGCGAGATCATGAAAACAAATGACACCTCCGGCGTCCATCTGTGGCTCATCCTGATGAAAGCGCACAAAGCCCTTCTGGACATCTCGATGGCCGATATTTCTCGATCAGGTCTGTGCTTCTCCGAGTTCGAAATCTTGGAAGTGCTTCTAAATAAAGGACCTCTTCCGGTCAACTCCGTGGGTGAACGCGCCTTCCTGACAAGCGGCTCTTCGACCGCCGCCGTGGATCGTCTCGAGCGCCGAGGTTTGGTCCGACGCGCGGCAGATTCAAATGACCGGCGGACCCGTGTGGTTCATCTCACACCCAAGGGACGCAAATTGATCTCTGCAATCTTCGGTGAGCATGCCGGCGTCATGGAAGGCGCAGCGCAAGATCTCTCGAAGGCGGAACGGGAAACTCTGATCCAGTTGCTCAAGAAACTTGGGACGACTGCGGCAGGTCGTTCCGCGAAAACCATTTCATCTGGCAAAGGAGAATCAAATGTTTCATAAGCTTACTCATACCAATGATGATCGCCTTCTGGCTTTGCAACGAATCTTGCTTGGACTGGTATTTTTCCCGCATGGCGCGCAGAAAATGCTGGGCTGGTTCGGGGGGTACGGTTTTAGCGGGACGATGAATTTCTTCACCCAACAACTGCACATTCCATACATCTTTGGACTGCTCGCCATCCTGGCAGAATTTCTGGGCTCGTTCGGATTGATTTCCGGCTTTCTGAGTCGCATTGCAGCGTTTGGCATTGCATGCAACATGGTTGTTGCAATTCTTATTGAGCACATCCCATTTGGATTTTTCATGAACTGGACCGGCGCCCAGAAGGGTGAGGGATATGAATATCACCTGCTTGCGCTGGCGCTGCTGATTCCCGTGATCATCCGAGGCTCAGGAGCCTTCTCGATCGACCGCGCCGTATCTGCAAAATGAGCTGTTCTGAGTTCACTCGTCTTGGGAGTAATAGAAAGGGCCGGCTGATTTGATCGCCGGCCCTTTTTGTTTTTCCCTAAAAGCGTAGAACAAGGGTAGAAATCTATTTTCGAGCTACCTCGAGCCGCGCGTCCGCCCGCTGGAGTGCTTCCTCAGCGCGCTCATAGTCCACGTCGGGGTTGCCGCTCTTCAAGCGTTCCTCAGCGCGGGTCTTTGCTTCCTGCGCACGCCCAACATCGATCTCGCTCGGACGCTCGCACGTTTCCGCCAAAATCGTGACTTTCTCCGGCAGCACTTCCGCGAATCCCCAACAAACCACCGTACGATGTGTGACGGCACCCGTCCGGTAACTTAATTCTCCCACCGCCAACTCTGTGATGAGCGGTGCATGTCCAGGAAGGATCCCCAGATACCCATCGGCGCCGGGCATCTGCAGCTCTTCGACAGGCTCGTTCACCACCAGCTTTTCTGGTGTGACGATTTCGAGTTGGAAGGTGTCAGCCATAGGATCGACAATGGAAGGCTCCGACTTCCCAGCACGTGCGAACGCCTGGAATGCAAAGCCCGCTTTTTACGCCGCCTTCTTCATCTTCTCGGCAGCTTCCAGCACTTCTTCAATCGGCCCCTTCATGTAGAAAGCCTGTTCGGGGATATCGTCGTACTTGCCTTCCACAATGTCGCGGAATCCTTTTACAGTATCCGCGATCTTCACGTAACGTCCCGGGGATCCCGTGAACTGCTCCGCCACGTGGAACGGTTGCGACAGGAAGCGTTGCACTTTGCGAGCTCGAGCGACGGTCAGCTTCTGGTCTTCGCTCAATTCGTCGATACCAAGAATTGCGATGATGTCCTGCAGGTCTTTATAAGTCTGGAGCGTCTTCTTCACCATTTGCGCTACGTCGTAGTGCTCCTGCCCCACGATGCGCGGATCGAGAATGCGCGACGTAGAAGCGAGCGGATCGACAGCAGGATAAATTCCGATTTCGGTCAGCGCGCGCGATAGGACGGTTGTCGCATCGAGGTGGGCAAAAGTCGTTGCCGGGGCTGGATCCGTCAAATCGTCGGCGGGCACGTAGATCGCCTGCACCGAAGTCACGGAACCTTTCTTTGTTGAAGTAATTCGCTCCTGCAACTCACCCATTTCCGTTGCAAGGTTTGGCTGATATCCGACGGCCGAAGGCATACGACCCAGCAGCGCCGACACTTCGGAACCTGCCTGCGTGAATCGGAAAATGTTATCGATGAACAGCAGCGTGTCCGCACCCTCTTTATCGCGGAAATATTCCGCCACGGTCAGGCCTGTCAACGCCACGCGCAAACGAGCGCCTGGGGGTTCGGTCATCTGCCCATAAATCAGCGCAGCCTTCGATTTTGACGGATCGCCAGGGGTAATAACGCCCGACTCCGTCATCTCCAGCCAGAGATCGTTTCCTTCGCGCGTGCGCTCGCCGACACCTGCAAACACCGAGTATCCACCATGCTGCTTGGCGACGTTGTTGATCAACTCCATGATGACGACGGTTTTGCCGACGCCCGCGCCGCCGAACAACCCGATCTTGCCACCCTTCAAGAATGGCTGGATGAGATCGATGACTTTCACACCCGTCTCGAACATCTCCGCAGTCGTCGCCTGTTCGTCGAAAGCGGGCGCCAAGCGATGAATTGGGTCGCGCTCTTTATAAGAAATCGGACCAAGGTTATCGACTGGTTCGCCAATCACATTCATCACGCGGCCTAGCGTCCCTTGGCCTACCGGAACAGAGATTGGTCCTCCCTGGTCGATGGCCTTCATGCCACGCACCATGCCGTCGGTGGCCTGCATGGCGACGCAGCGAACGCGTCCTTCACCAAGATGCTGTTGCACCTCTAGAATTACGCTGATCGGAGATGGCACTTGAAAGCCGTCGCTCACGACCTTCAATGCCTCGTAGATAGGGGGCATAGTTGCCTCGGCGAACTGAACGTCCACCGCGGGACCTGCCACTTGTATTACGTGTCCAATATTTTCTGCCATAGATTGCTTCTAGCTACTGACTACTAGCTCCTAGCTTGATCAAATTCGAATATCATTGACATTCATTCTCGTGACGAAGGGCTTTGCCTGCCAGAAGCTAGTGGCCAGAAGCCAGTAGCTCCTTATCCTGCCGCCGCTGCACCGCTCACAATCTCAATAATCTCTTTCGTAATCTTCGCCTGCCGTGCCCTGTTCATCACCAGCGTCAGCGACTCGATCATATCCGTAGCGTTGCTTGTAGCCGCTTCCATCGCGGTCATGCGGGCGGCGTGTTCAGCAGCAACCGATTCCAGCAGGGCGTGGAAAATCTGTGTACTGATATACCTGGGCAGCAGCTGATTGAACATATCTTCCGCAGGTTGCTCATAAATGTAATCGACCTGCGACGTGCCGAATTCCGCTGCTCTTGCGTCAATCTCACGTGTCTCTGGGGCCCGTACTCCCACGCCTGCAGACTTCGCCGCTTCAATCCGGCGTTTTCGGTCTTCTTCTTCGGCTTCTTCCGCCAGCCGCACATCAACGACACCGATTTCTTTGATCGGAAGAAGATGTTCCACCACCAGTCGTTGGGCAATCACCGACTTGAATTCGTTGTACAGCAGGTACACACCATCAATCTCGCCACGGGTGAATTGCTTCACAACGCTTTCGGCAAGCGCACGCGCCTGGCTGAATTCGAGCTTCCCAAGCACGCCTACATGCTCTCCGACAATCTGGACTCGACCAGCACGTTCGATCGGCTTTTCAGCGGCAGCGCCCTCCGCCATTTCGGACAACTCTGGTCCGACCGCCGCGCTTACTGGATAGCGCCTCCGCAAGAAATCGCGCCCTTTGCGTCCGACACACACCAGATCAACATTCACATCAGTCTTAGCGTCGAGAAATTTTTGAGCGGTCTTCAAGATGTTCGCGTTGAAAGCACCCGCCAACCCCTTGTCGCCCGTCACGACAATCAGCAGAATCGTTTTCTCGGGACGTTCAGCCAAAAGCGGATGCCGTGGTTCTCCGGTTTCAGGGTCGTAAATTTCTGCACGCGACACCAGCGACTTCAACACGTTCGTCAACATTTGCGAATACGGGCGCGCCGCCAGTGCTCGCTCCTGCGCCCGGCGCAGCTTTGCCGCCGAGACCATCTTCATGGCCTTGGTGATCTGCCGCGTGTTGGTCACGCTGCGAATGCGACGTTTGATGTCGAGTACGTTTGCCATTGTTACTTCTTGGCCACCGCCGCGAACTGCTCCTTGCAGCCCTTGATTGCTTCGGACATCTCCGCCTTCAGAGCATCATCGAGAACCTTTTTCTCCATAATGGATCGCAGCAGTCCGGGATTCGTCGTATCGACGTATTTGTAAAGTTCTTTTTCGAACTCACGCACTTGATCGACCGGCAAGTCATCGAGCGCACCGCTGGTGCCGGCAAAAATCATCAAAATCTGTTTTGAAAATGGGAGCGGAGAAAACTGCCCCTGCTTCAGCAACTCAACCAGTCGCTGCCCGCGATTCAGCTGCTGCTGTGTGGCTTTGTCCAGATCGCTGCCGAACTGGGCGAATGCCGCCAGTTCGCGATATTGCGCCAGCTCCAGCTTCAACGTTCCAGCTACCTGCCGCATGGCCTTGATCTGCGCGCTGCCGCCGACGCGACTCACGGACAATCCGACGTTTACCGCAGGCCGCACACCCTGATTGAACAAGTCGGTTTCGAGATAAATCTGGCCGTCGGTAATTGAAATCACGTTCGTGGGAATGTACGCGGAAACATCGCCCGCCTGCGTTTCGATAATCGGAAGCGCCGTCAGAGATCCACCGCCATTTTTGTCGCTCAACTTTGCTGCGCGCTCCAGCAACCGGGAGTGAAGGTAAAACACGTCTCCAGGATAGGCTTCGCGTCCCGGCGGTCGCCGCAACAGCAGCGAAATCTCTCTATACGACGCCGCGTGCTTCGAGAGATCGTCGAAGATCACCAGCGCGTGCCGCTTGGTGTCCCGGAAATATTCGCCCATAGCGCACGCTGCATATGGCGAGATGTATTGCATCGGAGCGGGTTCCGAAGCGGACGCCGCAACCACGATGGTGTACTCCATTGCGCCCGCGTCCTCGAGAATCTTCACCACCTGCGCAATGGACGAGCGTTTCTGTCCGATTGCGTTGTAAATACAAATCAGATTGTTGCCCTTACTGTTGATGATGGTGTCGAGAGCAACTGCGGTCTTACCGGTCTGACGGTCGCCAATGATCAGCTCGCGCTGTCCGCGGCCAATTGGAATCATGCTGTCAATGGCCTTCAGCCCAGTGGCCATAGGCTCGCGCACCGGCTGGCGATCGATTACGCCTGGCGCCAATCGTTCGAGAGCAATGAACTGGTCCGTGGCAATTGGACCCTTATCGTCAATCGGCTGACCTAGAGAATTTACTACGCGCCCGATCAAGGCATCGCCAACCGGCACGCTGATGATGCGCCCTGTTCGCTTAACCTCGTCGCCTTCTTTGATCTCGGTATACTCGCCGAGCAGGACGACGCCCACCTGGTCTTCTTCCAGGTTCATGGCGATCCCAGCCACCCCGTGTGGAAACGAGAGCAGTTCGCCGGCCATGACTTTGTCAAGGCCATGCACACGCGCAATACCGTCGCCCAGCGTGATCACTGTCCCAACTTCATCCACCGCAATCTTCGAATCGTAATTCTCAATTTGATCGCGGATCAGTTGCGTAATTTCGTCTGCTTTTATTTGTGCCATAGAAAATCAACTCTCAGCCTTCAACCACCAACAACTGCGAGGTACGATCGATCAACCAGGGCCCCAGCTGGAGGCCTAGTTACTCAGAGTTTCCCGCATCCGCTCGAGCTGGCCTTTCACCGATCCGTCATAGATCGTGCTGCCCATCCGAACGACCGCTCCCCCAAGCAGAGACGCATCCTGCGCATATCTCGCCCGCACACGCTTGCCGCTTAACTTCTCCGCCTGCGTTTCGATGGTTCGCTTCTCTGCATCGTTCAGCTCGCGGGCGCTGATGATCTCTGCCTCGGCAAATCCCAGGCGCTCGTTCATCTCAACGTCAACTTGGCGCGTAATCTCCGACAGGAACGCAGTTCGCCGATGGTCAATCAGCACGGCCAGAAAATTTCGCACAGGCCTGGAGAATCCTTCTCGCGCGACGATTGCATCCAGCACTTTCCGCTTCTGTTCCGCAGGGATGGAGGGCGTTTCCAGGACCTTCCGCAAGTCAGTACTTGAGTCGAGCAGGGAGACCATCGCGTGCAGCTCCTTCAACGCCTGATTCGCATCCAGACGACCTTTCACGATGACATCCGCGAACGCGCGCGCGTAAATGTTGGTGACCGACGCCATCTATCAGCTATCCTTCCGCCCACCGTTGCCCGTGAGTTGTTGCGCAAAACGCTCCACCAATGACTTGTCTGTCGCCGCATCCACTTTGATCTGTTTTCCAGCGATCGTGACGGCCAAATCCGCAGCGTAGGCCTTCAAATCGCGGCGCGCGATTTTCACGGCGGACGCAATTTCCTGTTCGGCAGTTTCAACAATCTTTCGAGTCTCTTCCTTAGTCGCCTCGACGATGCGCTGCTCTTCCGCCTGAACTTCCTTTTCGGCGTTCGCCTGCATCGTGCCGATCTCGACGTCCAGTTTCGAGAGTCGCGACTCAATGTCCGCCAGGCGCCGGTTGGCGTCTGCGCTCAACGTGCGCGCCTCTTCCATCGCTTTCTGGATGCTGGCCGTCCGATTCTGAAATAGTCCAGGCAGATTTTTCCGCGCCGCCCACAATACAAGGCCGGCGATTATCGCGAAATTCAGAATCACTGCCAGCCAGTAGGATTTGTGAACATCAAGGCCGGTTATTTTTGAGAGGAACCTGACCGATGCGGAGGTCTTCAGCGCCTCGTTCTTGTCTTCTCCTGCCGCCTCGCGCGACTCCTCTGCAAGTTCACCCGCTACTGTCTGACCCTGACTCGCGCTCGCTTGCGCGCTGTCCGAACTCTTTTCCTGAGCTGCTCCACTCGCGGACAGTAGAGACACGCCCAATACGGCGACGCCCAGCACGAGAAAGGCGCGCACGGAGAATTCCTTCATCGTGCACCTGCCGGTCGCAATACAGCTTGCACGATCTCAGACGCGAGTTTGCCAGCCTCTCCTTCGAGACCTGCCTTGGCTGCACTGGAATCCTCTGCGAGAGTGGCTCGAGCCTGACTGACCTCTTGTTGCACGCGCTCCCGGACTTCTGCCAATGCCTTGGCGCGGACGTCCAACGCCTCTTTGCGACGCGCCTCCTGCCGCTTAAACACCAGCAGACGCGCCTCCCGAAGCCGCTGCTCATACTCCGCGGTTCGGGCCGCAGCCGCAGAAATGTCAGCCTGAGCTTTTTGGACCGCGCCTTCGGTTTTCGCACGCCGCTCGTCGAGAACCCTTTTTAAAGGTTTATGGACCAGCACTGAATAGAGGAGGTACACCAGAAGCAGCAGAATGGCGGTGGGGATTGCTCCGAGCAGTAATCCGCCGAGTTGTACCAACATTGCGTCCATTTTGTGCGGAACAGGAACGGAAGAAAGAGGGCTTAAAAACTCATAAGTGTAGCATTCTACGGCAGTAGCGTCAACGAAATCACCGAGATTTCAAAGAAATGGGCGGGAGTGTCAAATGCGATTCCGAGCAGAATAACCGAACTTATCCTTGACATCTTGTTTGCCGGGTCTACCATGGAGGTATCACCTCCGATCCAATTCAGGATCGAATGGGCCGATAGCCAAGAAAGGTCACCGCTTCTTGGCTGGCGGCCCATTTAATTTTGCAAACGCGGCCAATCGGGTTCAGCCAAGACCGAACTCTACCATTTGGTGGCTTGTCACTCCTAAGCAACGGGCGATTCGATTGTCAGTGCAACGCCCGCACCCACTCCCGTACCCGCCGAACGACCGACTCCGGCGCGTCAGCTTCTAACTCCACCACCCCGTCTTTATACGCGCGCGAATAAATCCGGGCCTTCGCCTCGAGCATAGCGAGCATTTTCCCTTCCTGTTGTGGGATCGCTACCTTCACCCGGCTCACAGGGTCTTCTTGCAATACCCCGTCGATCCGGTCCAACAATGTCGTAATCCCAACTCCCTTCGCAGCTGAAACGTGCACCGTCTTTGCATCGTCCCGCAGGGACTCCCGCTGCACTGGAGACAACAGATCCACCTTATTCATCACCAGCAATCGCGGCTTCTTATCCGCCTCCAGTTCCTTCAGCACGCGTTCCACTTGGGTGTCCTGCTCCGCTGAAATCGGACTGCTCGCATCCGATACCTGCAGAATAATCGCGGCACGCTGCACTTCTTCCAACGTCGCGCGAAAGGCCGACACCAGCGTATGTGGCAAATTTCGAATGAAACCCACGGTGTCAGACAGCAGCACCTGACGTTTCGAAGGCAGCATCACGCCACGAATCGTTGGATCAACCGTCGCAAACATGCGAGCCGATGCCAGTACGTCCGCTTTTGTCAGTGAATTGAAAAGCGTCGACTTTCCCGCGTTTGTGTAGCCGACGAGCGCAATCGTAGCCACGGGCACCGATTCCCGCCGCTGCCTCTGCTGCGAACGAATGCGCCGCACATCTTCGAGTTGCTCTTTGACGTGACGAATTCGCCGATAGATTTTCCGACGATCCGTCTCGAGCTGCGTTTCGCCCGGTCCGCGCGTTCCTATACCGCCGCCAAGTTGGGACATTTCAATGCCCCGCCCGGCTAGTCGAGGAAGCATGTACTCGAGCTGCGCCAGCTCGACTTGGAGTTGGCCTTCTCGCGTGCGTGCGTGCTTGGCGAAAATGTCGAGGATTAGCTGCGTGCGATCAATCACCCGCCGGTTGATGGCACGTTCGATGTTGCGCTGTTGCGAAGCAGTCAGATCATGGTCAAACAGAATGAGATCTGCATTGACCGACGCAGCAGCGCCTGCAATCTCCTCCAGCTTTCCCTTGCCGATCAAAGTCGCCGGATCCGGCCGATCGCGACGCTGCAAAAACTCGCCGGCAATCTCCGCTCCCGCACTGGTCGCCAAAGTCTTCAGCTCGTCAAGCGACTCTTCCGCGCTGAACTCGGGAACGCTTGGTGCCACACTAGTTGTAGGCAGAGCTGCGCCGTCCCGCGCCGCTTGGGCTCCCGCGGTTAGGGCTGAATTCCTCCCGCGCCTGCGTGTCCGATATTCAATGCCGACAAGAAAAGCCCGCTCCGACACCTCTCCGGGCCGCGGGACAGCTTTCGCCTCGCGCACTTTTTTTGATTGGGTGGACAGTCTGGAATCGTTACGACGCAAGCTGGAAGGCCTTAACCTTCAGTGCCCGACGCGCTGGCTTCGGCTACGGCAATCGGAGCCGGTGCGGCCGGCCTCGGTTCACTGTGTGAACTGCTGTGCGCCGTTCGCCCCATTACCACAGTGGAAATCGCGTGTTTAAAAATAAGCTGTTCCTGATTCGCGGTTTCCAGAACTACCGAGTATTTATCAAAAGAACGAATTCGTCCCGTCAGCTTCACCCCGCTGATCAGATAAATCGTGATGTTCTGTTTTTCCTTACGAGCAGTATTAAGGAAAGAATCCTGTATGTTTTGTGCCGCCGGCTTGCTTGCATCCATGCCGATCTCCTTCTCGTTCTCTCTGGAAGTGTGGAATGCTCTGTTTCTACTGGAAAGCAGAACAGGCCCCAAGGTGCTGCCAGATGCGGACCGGCGCCCAGCCGCTTGACAGCCCTTTCGCATGTTCTGAGTACGATAAGCCTTCACCCAGACCTTTTCAACCAAACTTGGCGTTAGATCGGCAGTTCCGCCGAATCCTCATATAACTTCACACCAAACGGTTGTAGTTTCGACCTGTGAAACCTCATCACCAATTTTTACCGCCGTGAGCCTCCAACGTTGTCACCAACCAAACTTGCCCAAGGTCATTCCCGGCCAGGCGAGGATACGCCTCACAACACCCCTCGCATTCCGCAGGTCTCTCTGGTATTCATTAACGGCCGAAAAACCGGCGCCGAACCACCATAGACGATTGCCAACGCTGGTCGTCACCGTGACAATGTCACTATCAAGAGGAGGCCTTCATGCTTGCTGCTTTGCTCGTTGCGCCGACGCATACTGGCACGGAAACACTCGCCATCGGATTGCGCTGGGTACACTTCATTGCCGGCATTACCTGGATTGGACTTCTCTACTTTTTCAACCTCATCAACGTCCCCTTCATGAAGAAAGTGGACGCGTCTATGAAGCCGAAAATCTTCGAGAACCTAACCCTTCCAGCTCTGAACCTTTTCCGCTGGAGCGCGATGCTCACCGTTTTCGTCGGCTTCTGGTACTGGTCGCAGGTCTATGTATCCGCAGCCGCGCACCGCGAGAATGCAAGCGCCGGCGGAACCATCCTGCTCTTCATCGCCGTCTGGACGGTCGCCGCCATGATCCTCTACCCGATCATTATGAAGACGCCGAAACCTTGGCTGCTCGCGGTCATCGTCATCGTGGTGGTTTACGCTGCCGGCTGGGCTTTTCTGCATTTCGTTCAAGTCGGGCGCGACGATAACCACGTACTCGCCATCGGCATCGGCGGTGGGCTCGGCTGGATCATGCTTTTCAATGTCTGGGGAATCATCTGGCGCAACAACAAAGCCATCATCGGCGGAACCCTGGCGGGCACCCCCCCGGCGAACGCGGCAACCCTGGCCCGCCAAGCCTTCTTAGCCTCCCGCACCAACTTCTATCTCTCGTTCCCCATGCTCTTCCTGATGGGTTCGAGCTACCACTACACGCTATTCGGAGGCTGAACGGTATTAAGAGCCGGTATTTGTCCGCTGGGAAGAAAGACTACTTCTTCTCAGGCACACAAAGATTCTGATCGAGCTTGCAGGCCGATTCATACTCTACGCGGGCGTCCTTGGGGCGATTCATTCGCTCATAAACGCCCGCAAGATTCATTCGCGTGGCTGCAAGTTGGGGATTCAGCTCCAACGCTTTGCGATAACTGGCTGCGGCTTTCGCGAGCTGGTTTGTTCGGCTGTAGGAAATTCCCAGAAAATTGTAAACGCCCGCATCATTGATCCCGAGCTCCGCTGCTTTTCCGAGGTGCTCGATCGCGGCTGCATAATTCTGTTGCTGAAACTGCAACATGCCCAGATCTCGTCGGAGCGGCGCGAAACTTCCCTGAATCGCAACGGCCTTCTGGTAGTAGCCGATCGCTGCCGCCTTATCGCGTGGCGCTTCGATAAAGCCGAGCTGGTACCACGCACGATAGTTCTGAGGGTTGAACTTCAAGGCTTTCTCCGCCCAAACCTTACCCTCGTCCGTCTTCCCCAGAAAGATGAGCGCCCGCGACAGCCCCGTCATTGCTTGATCGAAATTCGGATTCAGCGCAAGGCACTCTTTAAACTGATCCGCTGCCGCTTGCCACTTTTGTTGCCCGAGCAGCCCCTCTGCCAGGTAGAAGGGCACGATATACATCTTGGGATCTCCCGCTCGGATCTCAGCCGCAAGCGTTTCCGCACGCGCCAAATCACCCTTGTGAATCGCCTCTTGCATCGACATGATGGAGTTAAATTCCCCCACCTTGTCCTTGGGATCCGGCAGCCCGTTCGCCAGGGCCTCCTCTGATACCGGCAGCCGATACGACACATAACCCAGCGCCCGCAACTCCTCGGCTGCATCCGGCGACAGCGCAGCGCCACCACTGTTCGATGGTGCATATGGATTCTTCTGCATCACCGCGGTTAACTTTTCCTTCAACACCGCGACCGTCGCCTTCTGCTCACCCGCGATGTTTTTCGTCTCGGATGGGTCTGCGGTCAGGTCATATAGCTCGGGGGTGGGTGCATCGATGTAGTGATATCGACTTGTCTCGATTGCATGCAGGGGACTCCACCCAAACGCATTCGTTGGATAAAACGTCTCGCTGTACGCCGCAGCTTCACTTGCACCAGCCTGCGCAAAAAGGCTGGGGGACTGGAACTGTTTTTCGAGTTCCGCATCTTTGATCCCGGCCATGGCAAGCAGCGTCGGCGCGATCGCGGTTGTCTCTACCGGTCTCGCAACCCGACCCGGCCGAATCCCGCTTTCCTTCTGCGGTTTCACGATCAGAGGAATATGCACGGTCGAGTTGTAGACAAAGAATCCGTGCTCGCGCTCACCGTGCTCGCCAAGCGATTCTCCGTGGTCGCTGACCACAAGAATCACAGTGTTGTCGTAAAGTTGCCGCGCTTTAAGCCAGGCGATCAGCCGGCCGAGTTCGTGATCCATGTAAGCGATTTCGCCGTCATACGGACGATCCGCATATTGCGTCTTAAACGGCTCGGGCGGGTTATACGGACTGTGCGCATCGTACAAATGCAGCCAGAAAAAGAACGGTTTCCCGGAAGCCTTCTTCAACCACGCAAGCGCATGATCGAGACTTTCCCCAGCCTTCCGCTCGACCAACCCTAGCTCGCGGTTCTCATAAGCATCGCGAGAAAACACGTCATCATAAAAATCAAATCCGCGAGCGAGACCCCAGCTCTGATCGAGCGCAAACGAACTGATGACACCCCCGGTGATAAACCCCTTTTGTCGAAACGCCTGCGCAACCGTGCGAAACCGCGCGTCGAGCGGTTGCCCGGTGAAGTCCTGCACCCCATTCTGAAACGGATAAAGACCCGTAAAGATCACAGAATGCGAAGGCCAAGTCAGCGGCACCTGCGAAATAGCGCGCTCGAAGAAGACCCCATCCGCGGCAAGCGCATCAAGAACAGGGGTGGCAATATTCCGTGCCCCATACACCCCTAGGCGGTCTGCCCGCACGGTGTCGAAGGTTACTAGGAGGACGCTTGAAGGCCGCGCCCGTACTGACGGTCTTCCGGTGGACGAAGGGGTTGCCGACCTCGCGGACTTCGCAATAGAAGATTGATCGGCGGCGGTTTGTGCACGCGCTGCGCCGGACGAAATGATTCCGATCGCAATCGCGATCGCCTTAAGAGTGAAAACAATTTTACTAAGCCTGCCCATAGCAAGCGTTATTGGGTGGAAGCGACTCCCGCCGCCTTCAACCTCTCCATCTCCGTCCGTTCCCGGTTAGCGTTCTCTTCCTGACCCAAAGCTCCGTATGTGCTCGACAGAAACAAGTGAACCTCTACGGATTTGGGATCGAGTCGCGCGGCGGTTTTGAGGTATGGCAAACCTTCGTTTGGCCTACCATTCATCGCCAGCAGACGACCGAATAGCAAGTTCGCACGGAAGTGCTTTGGATCAATTTCAAGAGCACTCTTGAATTCTCGACTGGCGTCGTCCAACCTCTTCAGTCTCTCGTAGACTACCGCTAGATAAAACCTAATGTCGGCGGAACGCGTCAGTCGGCTCGCGGCCGCTTCGAATTCTGTTGCGGCTTCTGTCCAGTTACGCAGTTCAACCTGAGTTCGTGCCAATTCATAGTGTGCCAACCCATCGTCCGGCATGCGCTTCACCGCTTCCTGCAACAACGGAAGTGCTTGGTCGTAGTCTTTGAGTCGGGCGAATGCGCGCCCGAGCTCGAAATACGCCAGATTCGTTTTGGGCTCCTGCTTGAGAACGTCTTGAAGTTTCGGGATCGCGTCTTCGTATCGCCCCTCTTGCGCATCAAACAATGCCTCAGTCAGCACGTTTGCCAGCTCAATCTTGCTTTTCGGATCTATGCCGCCATTTTCTTCTGTTTCCTTAACAGTTGCGGATGACGGCAGATACCCCAACGCGCGCAAATTCTCAGCCTGTTCAGGCTTCAAAGCTGATTCCACTTTTCCTGATCGTGCCGTCTTCTTTTCGAACTCTTCGAGTTGAGCCTCAAGGGTATTAGTAACTGCGGTGGCGCTTAAAGCAAGATTGTGATCTGCTTTCGCATCTGTACCTTGGTCGTAGAGTTCTTTCTCGGGTGCACGAACATAAAGGTATTTGCCGGTTCGCCAGCTACGCAGCGGGCTCCATCCAAACGCGCGCTGCGCGTAGATGCTCTCGCTAAACGCTGGACGATCTGCGCTTTCAGTTGCTGGGCCATCATTTTCAGCTTTTCCCGTTAGGCCGGGGAGGGTTACACCCTGCATTGTCGCCGGGATTTGTTGTCTCGCTATTTGAAGTATGGTTGGCGCAATATCCACCAGACGGACGCGCGTGGTCACGGCGTTTGCGGCCGGCTTCCTGCCGGGTAACTTCACAACCAAAGGCACATGCATCGTTTCGTCGTAAAGCAAAATTCCATGATGTCGTTCGCCATGTTCTCCAAACGCTTCTCCATGATCTGCCGCAACGATCACAGCAGTATTTTCGTAGAGACCGCTTTTTTTCAGCCAAGTCATCAACTTCCCGATCGCAGAATCTGTATACGCAATTTCTCCGTCGTAGGGATCACTAGAGTATTTTTCTTTATACGGCGACGGCGGATCATAGGGCCCGTGAGGATCGTAGCAATGAACCCACATAAAAAAGGGGACATTAGCACGCTTGCCCGCCCACCTCGTCGCTCGATCCACAACCTCTTCGGCTCGCCGCTCGACGCTCGTATAGCGATCGTCACCCTTTCGACGCTGGTGAAAGCCCGCGTCGTATCGATCAAACCCACGATCAAAGCCAATTCCCGTCAAGTTAGTTGGATCCAGAATCATCGAGCCGACAAAAGCCCCCGTGCGGTAGCCCTTGGCTCGCAGGATTGAAGGAACATATGGCACGTCCTTTCCGAGCGGGTCTCCCATGTAGGACACGTGGTTGTATTGGGGATACGTGCCCGTAAGCATGGACGCGTGCGACGGCGGCGTTAGCGGAACATGCGCGTAGGCGCGCGTGTAAACAACACCGTCGCGCGCCAACGCGTCGAGGTGTGGCGTTACCCCCAGTTTTGCTCCAAGAAAACCCATTCGATCGGCGCGAGTTGTATCGAGTGTAATCAGAATGACGTTGGGGCTCGATGATTTGGCGGAAGGAACAGGAACTGCGGCGCCGGCAAAGAGATTCAATAAGAAGACACACCACAGCAACCGGAACACCTTCATATCCATTCTATTCGAAAAGTCTAGCACACGGAGGGTGTCCCATCGCCGTGCAGGTCGGACGGTATCAGTGAAAAAAAAGGGGCCGACTTTGCAGTCGGCCCTGACAACCCAATTCGGTTTTAGAAGTCAAACCGTAGAGCAAGCTGGGTAACACGGTGTCCACCGCTGTCACCCCAAGTTGCACGCGACTTGCTAAAGTCCGCATTCCGGATATTCGTGCTGCCCGCGTTCCCGGCAGTAGGATTCAGGAAGTTTGGATGGTTAAACAGGTCAAAGAAGTTGGCCTGGAACGTCAACCCTGAGCGCTCGGTAATCTTGAAGCGCTTCGTGATGTTGAAGTCCACATTCACTCCGCCCGGACCGTACACACTGTTTCGTCCAATTGGAGCATTGCACCACAGGCCTTCGTTCTCGCTCGCGGGGCAAGTGAAGTAAGTAACAGCGCCGGTCGATGGGTCTCGTCCCCACAATTCGGGCTTCAACACTCCATCCTTTGCTGGATTCCCATCAGTGTAGGTATCCGTCGGAGCGGCTAGCGGAACCATGCGATCGGTGCGATAGCCGTCTTTATTGAAATCGCCGACGCCCACGTTGCCAACGAACGGCGTAAAGGGGTGCCCCGTCTGCCACGAAACGATGGCATTAGTTCCCCATCCGCCCAACCACCGATTGTCCTTCATGAACGGTAGTTCATAGCTCACTGTCGAAACAATCCGCTGCCGCGTATCGAAATCTGCCGGACCGTAGTCATAATGGTGGTTTTCGTTGTCAACCGGACGAGCGCCCGCACCGTTCAGGAACAAGTCGCTCAGGTCATCTAGCGCCTTGGAGTACGTATAGCTCGCACTGAATGACATGCCTGCTGAAAACGCCTTGCGAACACTCAGTTGCAGTGCGTTGTAGTTGGAGCCGTAGCCGTTACTGCGGTAGTTGTCCGCACCAACATTTGGGTTAGGCCGGCAACCAACGAAGACGTCGGTGGCTGTGCTGCAGGCCGTTCCCAGCGCAACGCGACCATTAAACGTATTGGCATCGCTCAATCCCAGCAGCTTCTTACCAAACGTCGTTACGTACTCGGGTTCAAACACCCAGCCTTTCGCAAATTCATATTGGAAGCCGAGGTGAGCTTGCTCGTAGTACGGGGTAGCGATGTTCTGGTCCATATGCCTCGGGTTTGGTGTCGGCGCAAAACCCTCGACATAGCTCGCGATTGAGGTAAACGGATAGGTGTACAGCCCTGGGCTTGAAAGTGGCCCTACCGTTACGCCGTTCTTTGTGGGACCAATCTGGTTGTCCGAGAAGAAGGGTGGGTTGAACCGGATATTTTCAAACACGTTGTTGTAAATGCGGTCGTACATGATGCCGAAACCAGCACGCATCACAAGCTTCTGCGTTCCGAAGAGATCCCATGCAAATCCCACGCGCGGCGACCAGTTGTTTGTGTCTTTATTCCAGATCGAATTGTCCCGTGTTTGGAAACCGCCGGTCGAAACCGACGCAAAGAAGGGATTGCTGCTCGGGAAGAAGGGGTTCGTGCTGTTCGTCGGAAACGGTGTTACGTTCTGTCCGAAGTAAAAGTTCGAATCGATGCCCTTCTCGAAATTGTGCGGGGGACCGAAGTATTCCCATCGAAGGCCAACGTTCAGCGTGAAGCGGCTGTTCAGGCGGAAGTCATCCTGCGCAAAGAATGCGACTTCGTTTGCACGGTATCCCCGATAGAAATTTGGTGTGGTTCCTTTGGTCGGGTCGACTGACGCAGAAACATAGTATGCACCGCCGTAGGCGTGATACCCGGATACCGGCAGGTCTGCTTCGTCGCTGAACGCCAAGTCCGTCACTGCATCTTCAATACCCCAGGGCAGGACCGATTGGAATGCATCAACAAAGAATGACGAGCCGTTCCGAATTCGGCGATACTCTCCGCCAAACTTGATGCTGTGCTTTCCCTTGACCACCGACATCGTATCCATGTACTGAAACTGGTTGTCAGTGAAGAACTGCGGCAACCCGTTGGCTAATCCAAGGTCTACACTCATGCCGTCGAGCGAGTAGTAAGCAGGTGTTCCGAATGTACCCGCTGGCGGCGGGAAATCGAGCCGGTGCCGAAGGTAGCTGAATTTCGCAGTGTTGAGCCAGGTGGGCGTGAACGTGTGGTTGTAGGTCAGGACCAGGCTCTGTCCGCGTCCATCCGTGATGATGTCCGGCCCGATCAGGTTAAATCCGCCAAAGAAACCGGTTGTGTTGATCGAGTCTTGGAATAGATACGCACCCGACAGAGTGTCATTCTCGCTAAAGCGATGGTCCACTTTGAAGCTGAATCTGGACTCATCCTGAGAAACGGGTTGGTTGATCGTGATCGTGCCGTAAACAGGTACGGGGTAAGTTAGGCCAGCCGTATATGGACTGCGACCCACGCAGGCTTCAGGGGTGCTCTCGCAGGTCACGCCGGTCGCCAGCGGATACTTCATCGCCGGCAATGAGCGCAGCTCCGTGAAAATAGGGCCCAGAGTGCCGGACAATGGAAATGCACCCGGACATGGAGCGCCCGCAAATTGCACGCAAGTTCCATTCGGATCGCTCTCTGCCCACTCCTGCAGCCCGCCGCTTTGGACGAAGTCAAGAAATTCAGGCGTCGTCGCGGTGCCCGTTAGTGGCGCACCTTGCCGCACGCGATGAAGTTCGCCAGCGCCGTACCAGAACGTCTTGTCCTTAATGATTGGACCGCCGAGTGATCCACCGAACTGGTTGCGGACTAGGCTATCCTTTATACCAGCATTGTTTGAGAACCAATCGTTCGCTGCCAGGGCCTGTATGCGGTTGTATTCGAACGCCGATCCGTGCCATTGGTTCGTGCCGCTCTTCAAAACTGTATCCGTGATGAAACCACCACCCTTGCCATATTCGGCCGAGTAGCCGTTCGTGATCACTCGGTATTCCTGGATCGCATCGGGCGAGATGCTCGTCGCGGCACCACCCTTATCGTAAGCGGAAATTTGTCCACGGCCCGCTTGCCCCTGCTCGTTGTTGTCCGCACCTTCAATCAGGTAGCTGCCGGCCCCTGAACGCGTTCCATTCACTTCCGCGCCCCGGTTGCTATTCGTCCCGTCCTGCGGGACAGCTCCCGGCACCAACTCGATGAAAGAATTTTGATTGCGTACTTGCAGCGGTGCGTTTTGCCAAATGTTGCGATCCACCAGCTGCGACAACGAGGATTCGGTCGTCTGAACCACTTCCGCCCCGGCCTCGACTGTTACCTGTTCGGTGGTTGCACCCAATTCCAGTTTCACGTCCTGCGTCACGGTCGTGCCTACCGAGGGCACGATGCCCGCAATCTTGACGGATTTGAAGCCCTTCGGGGCTACTTCAACCGTGTAGGTTCCGACAATTGGAAGCGCGGGGAAGCGGTACATGCCCGCGGCGGATGTCATGGTCGTCCGTTTGTCGCCGGTGGCCGAGTTCGTCAGCGTTACTTGCGCATCCGAAACTACGGCTCCTTGTGGATCTGTTACCAGACCCGTGATTTCGCCAGTTCCCTGCGCCCAAACAGTGCCGGCCAACAGGGCCAGAACTGTGCAGACCAGCAGGAAGCGAGTCAAGGTGTTACGAAATGCATAGTCCATTGACTGTCTCCTAAATTGTTCAGCATTCATCGGGAGTGCAATACCTTTAACAGGGTCACAGTCAGACGCCACACGTCTATTACTGATCTGACTGTTACAAAGAGAACCACCCACTTTGTGCAACTGTCTCTCCAAAACTCTTGCAATTAACACACAGTGTTTTCAGTCAGTTATGTCATGGCTAGACTAGACAATTCTGATTTCGGAAGCAGGACCGCTTTCGCTTCTATGAAATTGCATAGATTGGGCGCGACCAGTCCGAAGGCTTTTCATGCCACAATTGCTGCCGTGGAGTCACCCGAATTTCAACGCGGCATTGCTCTGTTCAACAGCGCCAAGTTCTTCGAAGCTCACGAAGTTCTTGAGGACACTTGGCGTCCCATGGATCTCTCTGACCCTAGTCGCATTGCCATGCAGGGGATCGTTCAAGTGGCCGTGGCCTTGCATCATCAGTTCACGGGCAATCGCGCGGGAGCTTTGTCCGTCATGCGTCGCGCCGCACGCAACCTAGCTCTCGCGAACGACCATGCCTTCGGCGTCCGCATTGATCGACTGCGCCCCGCCTTGAACGATTGGATCCATGCTTTCGAACGCCATGGCAATCCGCAAGCACCCAAAATCGAATTCCTCCGCGACGCAGAGTAGCCGTAATCAATAGCCGTTACCTGTCACCCGTCACCGTGCCACCTTGCTAGAATTGCAGCTTCTCGTGACACCGCCACCGAGCCCATCCCGTCCGAAACAACTCGACGTAGTTCCCATGCTCGATCTGCGCAGGCAATATGCATCGATCCGCGAGGACGTACTGGCTGCGATTGAACGCGTGTGTGCGTCTCAGGTTTTTGTTCTCGGACCAGAAGTGGAAGCGCTTGAGCGTGAAGTCGCCGCGTTCACGGGTGCAGCAGAAGCTGTCGGCTGCGCATCGGGCACCGATGCACTTTGGCTAGCGCTTGTTGCTGGAGGCGTGAAGCCGGGCGACGGCGTCATCACCACAGCGTTCAGCTTTTTTGCTTCTGCCAGTTCGATTGTGCGCGCAGGTGCTCGACCCGTCCTGCTCGACGTCGATCCCGCAACACTCAACCTTGATCCCAAAGCAGTTGAGAACTTTTTGCGTCAGCGTGAACCACTAAAACTCGGCGCAATTCTGCCAGTTCACCTTTACGGGCAATGCGCCGACATGGATGCGTTTTCCCGCATCTCGAAAGAATTCGATGTTCCCATCGTTGAAGACGCCGCGCAAGCCATCGGTGCGTCGTGGCGCGATCGACGTGCTGGATCACTCGGCGTCGCCGCAGCCTTCAGCTTTTATCCAACCAAAAATCTAAGCGCCTACGGCGACGCTGGGCTCGTCACGACCAACGATCCCGCACTCGCCGAACACATGCGTCATTTGCGCAATCATGGAAGTGCACGGCGCTACTATCACGAAGAATTCGGATGGAATTCCCGCTTGGACGCTATCCAGGGCGCGGTTTTGCGTGTGAAAATGCGGCATATCGAAGAATGGAACCGCTCGCGCCGAGAACGCGCTGAAACGTACGATCTGCTCTTTACTCAAAGCGGATTAATTGATGCGAGCAAGTCACCAGTGCGGGTCCTCACCACTTCACCCCATGCTCATCACGTCTACCATCAGTACGTGATTCGCGCGGAACGCCGTGACGACCTGCGAGCATTTCTCGCGCAACGCAAGATCAGCACAGAGATCTACTATCCCGTGCCGCTCCATCTGCAAGCCTGTTTCGCGTATCTCGGCTTACGTGAAGGAGACCTGCCCGAGTCGGAGCGCGCCGCACGCGAAGTGCTGGCGCTACCGATGTTCCCTGAACTTACGTCCGCCGAGCAGCAGTGGGTTGTCGAAAGTATTTCGGAGTTCTACTGCTGAGCTCTTACGCCAAAATCGATTGAGCATTCAAAATTTAGTGAGGTTAGTAGGTAGGCGTTCGCGTTTGGAAGATGCGCAACAGCGTGGGAACGGTAAAAGGGTATTTCCTTCGCTCAAATTAGGAGTTGAATATGTGTGCCTCGAGTTTTTGTCCAGCCAACCCGCTCTATCTTCGCTCACTTTGATTGATGATCCAGGGAGGCAAATTTCATCCGGTTGTGTTTAACGTGAGGTCCCACACGTCGGTCTACCCTTCGCCTCGCAAATCCGGTCCGTTACCCACATGACCCATCAGACTATGAAGGTTCGCTTTTGACGTCGCGATTGGTGTTTCTCATGATGGCAGCCCGAACACAGTGTGATCAAGTTCTCGTCGTCGTCGTTCCCCTGGTGACTTCGGAAACGCGTGTGGTGAACATGAAGATTGGTCTTCGAACCACAAACTTGGCAAGTCCAGCAATCGCGTTGCAACACACGTTGGCGCAGATGCTTGTACGACTCGTCGTCAAGCCGAATGCGGGGCTGCTTCGATTGGAATCGCTTCACGATGCTTTCTTGTCGAGCATGAGCTCGAGAAACGTTTGCCGCTGTTCGGATGATAGGAACCGTACAAGCTGGAAAAGCGACCGCAACAAGGTATCGGGATTTCCGTTGTCAAGGTTGGCGCCGGCCAAGAAATCCGCACAAATCATTTCAAGACAGTAACCGCGAGACTTGTCTGAGCCGAGCATTAATGCTGCCGTTTCGATTGCCTGCTCGACGACCGGAATCTGGCTCTTGTACAGCTTGAAGTAGATGATCTCGTGAGGTTCCGACTCGCGACCTGTCAATTCCTTTTCTACTTCACGCTTGAACTCTTCTTTGGGCATCTCTCGAGCCTTGTGCACCCAGGTTGCACAATCGAACCTACTGCCTTGCGCCCGAGCTACTTTCGCGAGTTCCAGCCCCTTCGTCCATCCGACTCTCTTCAAATCCTTCCTTGCCTGCGGCGGGAGGTTCTCGTGAATTGACATCAGGTAGTATGCCTTCCGTCTCGACTCTGGAAACCTTAGGGTCAGGAACTCATCAAATGAGCCCAATTTTTCGAGGCGCCAGTATTGTCCCGCCCTTAGCTCGCACAGATATCTGCCGAGCTCAACGAAGCGGGCATCGCGTTCCGTTTCAGTCCGTTGATCCCAACTCAGAATCTCGTCGATCCGGTTCAAAACGAACAACGCGCGCTTTCGATTCAGCTCCGGCGGCACAGGCAAACTCCTAATATGCAAGCTCGTCAAGCCAACCAAGATCTTGCCCTCGAGTTCGCAACAGAGTGCTTTGAACCAGTTCGTTTTTTCCGAGACAAAGCCCTACGTACGGACAGCTTGTGCACAGGTTTTGAGGGAAGCGGATACCACTATGCGGGAGGAAGTGTCCCGACTCAATCTGGCGGATTGTGTTCTCAACCAACTGCCCAAATTCTTTTCGTTGTTCCTCGCTGATTGTGGTCTTGAGATACTGGATCTCGACCAAACGTTTGCGAACGAAAACGACTTGAGCGACTTCAGGAATTCCAGTCAGCCAGGAGTAGCAAACTAGCTGAGGGTCCAGTGCGAGTAGCCCATCGGGCTGCTCAGGATATCGACTGGAGGTGGTCTTCCATTCCAGGAGACAACGCTTGCCGTCAAGCTGTCCGATCGCATCGACGTAGGCGACAAACTCGTTGGTGCCTGAGAGCTTCCTGAGGAGCTTGACTTGCTGGTTGCGGCGAGGCTGAGGGATACGGACACGGTCGTCTTGGGCGAACCGTTCGAGTAGCTGGATCCCTTGCTGCAGGAGGCGGTCCCACGAGTCTCCGTTCGAATACTGGAGAGGCAATTCCTGAAAGGCAGACCACTCGTGAAAGAGGACACTGGTAGGCTCCTTGCGACGGAGAAAAGCAGCCAGGGCCTGTTCGAAGGCTCGACCGAAGAGCATAGCCGCGCGGGGATCTTTTTCCTTCCAACCATCAAGGTAACGGTAGCGATAACGGCGCGGGCAGGAGAGGTACTGGCTGATCTGAGTGTAGCTGTAAGTCACTACGCCACCTCGGAGCCAGGTTTTCGATTAGGGGCGGTTAGAAATTCTTTCCATTGGCTCGCTGGGGCGAACCCATCGAGGTTGGTTGGGCAAAGGCCGTTTACGGTGGTGTGAGTGATCTTGACCACGCCCCGAAGCCCCAAAAGAGCGTTCTCGTCGATCTCGTCACGGCCAAACAGGTCAGGATCGTAGACGAAGTCACGCAAAAACCAGCCGAGCTTCCACATCGCTTTAGCTGTGCAGTAAAGGCGCCCGGAAATCGTACGGCTCGCGAGTTCGCACGGCTCCAGTATGGAAAGGCGGAGGAGATAGAACGGCTTCTGGGCGTGCCAGCGGTACTGAGCTTGATCGACGCGGACTAGGTACACACCATCCGGCACATCGCCTCCTCGTTGAGCGACTGCTCCGATTCCCGGGATCTGCCGCTTCACGCTGCACCTTCCTTGTTGCCGAGATAGCTGTTGAGTTGGCACAAGACGGCATTTCGGTCTTTATCCGCCCACGCGGAGAGCTCATTGACAAACGCTTCAACTTGTTCCCGAGTCGCCTCCTTGAGAGTCTTGACGCCGCAGAAATCGACGGCGTAGGCCTTCACTAAGTTCGGGTCAAGGTGATGCTGGTGGATGATCCGGCAAAGGTGGTCGCGAACCTTACGGCCGCCCTCCCCCGAACCACCAGTTGGCTGGGGCGGGCGTTTTCTAAGCGAGCTCGCGGACTGATCGCGCTCCGGCTTGGTACCCAATTCCTCCACCGAACAAATGCCGATACCGTAGGCTTTGCGTATGGCCCGATTCACTGCCCTGGTCTCTGCTACTCGCATCTCGGCTCCTTTGACAAGGCTTGAAACGGTCGACGGATCTGCGTCGCCGTGCCCAACGAAGCCTTTGCACCCGCGAGATCGGTAGAGTGTGGCTTTGAAGGCATACCTCGAGAGTGCGGGATCGCAGAACTCCGAAAGCGCTTCCACATGAATCCCGGCGCAATGTCGGGCTATTCGGAGTAGTCCAGCGTGGTTGATGTACCAGCGTCCATCGATCAATAAGATTTCACCGGACGCAATCGACAAATTGTGTTTTTGAGTTAGCTCCTTGAGCGACCCGATGGATGCTGGCGAGAGTTTGCCCCAAGTGCGGTTCGCGACCACGAGGTTGGATCGAAGCAGAGTTTGAGTTTTATCCATGGCGTGCACTCCGAAGTGCGCTATTGTCATCCAAAGGATGACATATGGCGATTCGATTGTCAACCGACCAGCTTAGGCGCGTTCATTTCCGAATGCTAAGATCAAGCCGATAAATGACAAAAGAAACTAGGCTGACATTTCGGGTCCGATCCGAATTAAAGAAAAGCATCGAGGCAATCGCCGCGAGGGAGGGCCGGAGTGTGGCTCAGGTTTGCGAGGTCATCCTGCAGGGTGGGGTCGTGACCTACCAAAAGGAAGGGTCGAAATACCTTCAGAACCTAATCCTCGACCAGAAGGTGAAAGCCAAACAAGTTTAGCTGGGCAAGTACAAGAAATCGTGTCTGCGAACAGGTTCCACTTTCAAAGTTACGAATCGATCTCCGACTCCCATTGGCAAGCATACCTGCCCCTAAATCTCAACTCGGATGCCCAGTCAGATGGTGTTGGGTCCAGGTTGGCCAGCATCTGCCAATCTGACGCGTTCTTTCCAGCATCCGGCGCTAGTTGTTGTTAACAAATGATCGGCGACCTGACTATCAACTCCTCGAATTTGGGCGACCACTGGGAATCGGCTACGGCACGATACGATGTGCTGTAACGTCTCTCGTGATTCGCGATTCTCGATCGCACGAAGGTTTTCTCGGTGACGCGTATTTTCGAGCAAGTGGTCTAAAATCGTACGACCGCAATCGCGTATGCCGGAGCTAGATCTTTTTGAAACGCACTTCCCAGAAGCAACTTGAAGCGAACCGCAAGAATGCCACGAAATCCACTGGTCCTAAATCTGCCCGTGGAAAAGCAATGGTTAGGCAAAACGCCCTCAAACACGGGATTCTTGCCAAGGAAATGATAGCCACTGAGAATGGAAACGCCGAAGGGTTTCAGAGCCTCCTTGCCGAATTGGTCGACGAGTATCAGCCGATTGGACCGACTGAGAAACTGCTCGTGGAAAGGATTGCGAGCTGTTGGTGGAGGCTCACGCGCGTAGTCCGGGCAGAGAATGGCGGACTTGCAGAACGACTGGCCGCGATCCACGAGTGGCTTGGCACAATAGGTGTCGACGCATTCAACAAGGATTTTGTTGAGTGGATGTTGATGCGCGCCGAGAGGCCATTGACCCGTAAAAGTACTGCTTCGTTGCGAGAAAAAGTTGCCGCGAATCAGGAGACACTGCGGAATTTGAGACGCACGCCTTCCGGGATTCTAACGTTACGTAACGCGATCCGCGATATCAAAGAAGAAGTGATGCGGGACGATGACTTTTCGTATGAACGTTTAACCGATATGCTGAATTGCCTTGGTTTCCATTGGACGGCCAATCTTCCGTTTGCCGGTAAGTCGGTGTCGCCGGACAAGTACCAGCAATTCATCACACTCCTGGACAAAGAAATTGTGGAACTCGAGCAATCGGCGAAAGACCTGTTATCGGAACGCTGGGCCGAGCTCTCATCTAAGGTTCTTAGCGCTAGCCTTCCATCAGACGACGCCGCAAATAGAATTCTCCGCTATGAGGCACATGTGGATCGGCAACTATATCGTGCCCAAGACCAGCTAGAGCGCTTACAGAGGCGCCGCCGTGGCGACAACGTTCCGCCGCCCTTAAAGATTGAAATCTGAATAGTTTCTCGGAAATGTGCAAGGAGACTTGCGGCATTTCTGCCGCAGCGGCAGATTTTTCTCGTTGAGGAGCAAAAATCTTGAAACTAACCAGATGTTGCTCCCATCAATTGGCCTTAGATATATCGTTATACGATATTACTAAACCCATACAATTACATTAAAGACTGCGAAACAAAGCCAATACGTCCTTTGTTTTCAATAATCCATGAGGCTACAAAAAGTCGCGGCTGACTGCTGCGTTATTTTCCCCTTTTCTTTCCCCGCTTCGCGGACGTTCGTGGTGCGGGCACTTCTCCTGGCGCCAGCACTCTCTTGACCAGCGGAGTATTTAATTTGTATTTGCGCTCCGTAGTTGTGCCTGCATCGTCTTTTACCCGCAGAATAAAAACCGGCAAATCGCCTTCCTTGTCGAAAGTCTCATGCGTCACGGTGACTGGGAGCACGCCCGCGAGGTTGCGTTCGCGATATGCCGTCTCGTACCGATGTTTCTTCACATTCCATGTGAAAACGCGCACTTGCGTAAAGTCATCCGCTTGACCGTCCTTGTTCTCGGTAAGAATCGCGAGATACTGCGGAACCTGCTTGTCTCCGTCATGCACTTCGTTCAAGGGAAAGAACGCCACAAACCGCTGGCCCTCGGCATACTGGGCGATCTCGAGCGGCACATCAACGTCAACCAGCCTGCCAAGCACCCATCCAATCCGATTGTGCTGATCGCGCACCAGCCACCAATCTTCGACGACTGGCTTCGGCGGTTCGTCTTTGTCCTTAACCGATTTTTCTTTGTTCGCTTGCTTGAGCGCAGTTGCCGCTTTTGAAGGAACAGCCGCCGAGCCGGCTTTTTCGGCGGTCGCACGTTTCAGGAGTGTTACTTTTTCTCCCGCCGCAAGCAGGTAAAGATGCTCAGTTTCGCGTCCCGGCTCTACGTGCAGATTAGTGTCGTTACGCGTAATGCCGATCGCTTGCACGGCATCTTTCTCATGCTCGCGCGTAAGTTTCTGGAGTTGATCGTAGACGGCCTGCGTAACCAGGAAGCGCTGCTCGATCCATCCTTCAAGATTGCCAGACGTACGCACCTTGGCGAATCTGCGATCGCGGTCAAGTATCTCAACCCGCTCTCCATTCTTAACAACGCCGACCTTGTTGTAGACCGCGGCGACCTGATCGCGCAGCGCCGCCTGCGGGGCCGACACGTATGCAGGTTCGAGCGATCGGCCTCGGCCACGATTGCAGGCAACACCACAGACAAGTGACAGCAACAACGCGAAAAGCAGCGCGCCGCTGAGAATCCCAGTTGGTCGTTCACAGGTCACGAGGTTAGGAAGTCCACTATAACGCGGACGACGGCGTCCGTCAGTGGCGGCCCAGTTACTCGCGTGGGATACTGCGCTGCAAATCGCCAAGCACTGTCGGCAGCAAGCACGATGAACCCGGCTTCTAGTATCATCCTCCGCTGACGTAATCAACTATGTGCAGATTCAAGACCATTGCGTATGCGCTGACGTTGGTCGCCGCAACCGCACTTTCTGCCCAACAAGCTGATAAGCCCTCATCTTTTGACGAATGGCGTAAATCCCGCGTGAATACCTACATGAACGACTTCGCAGAGCTCGAGCGCTACCGCAGCGCGAACACCGCGCTGCAATCCGTAAAGCCCGAAATCGGCCGCGTCGTCTTTTTCGGGGACTCCATCACTGACTTCTGGAAACTTGACGAGGCTTTCCCGGGAAAGCCATACGTGAACCGTGGCATCAGCGGACAAACGACTCCTCAAATGCTTATCCGCTTCCGCCCCGATGTGATTGACCTGAAGCCCGCGGTCGTCGTCATCCTCGCCGGCACAAACGACATCGCCGCAAATACCGGGCCCATGACCATCGAGGAAACCGAAGCGAATTACGCGTCCATTGCCGAACTCGCCCGCGCGCATGACATTAAACTCGTGTTCTCGTCGATCCTCCCGGTGCACAACTACACGCCCGAGGCGCAGGAATTTTTCGCCTCGCGCCCGCGCGAAAAAGTGCTGGCGCTCAACCGCTGGCTCCAGGATTACTGCGCAAAAAACGGTTGCGTGTATCTCGACTACTTCAGCGCCCTCACGGATCAGAAAGGCCTACTCAAGAAAGAACTGGCCGAAGATGGCCTCCACCCCAACGCAGCCGGATACAAAATTATGGCTCCGCTGGCTGAGGCGGCGATTCAAAAAGCGCTCAGCAAATAGTTTCGAGTTTCAGCTTTCAGGTTCGAGCCAACTCGCGAAACGCGCAACTTCTCCCGCCCCCGGCCATCTATAATCAATATGAAGTTTCCGACCTCCACTGCCGACGGGCATACCCCGGCACAGAGGCGGGGGATTAGCTTTTCTGCGGCGTCCTTAGCGTCTTTGCGGTTAAAAGGTTTTGCGCTGAAGCCGTCAGAAGAACTGACCCCAAGGGTGCTGGTGGAAACGCCATCACCTCCCGCGTCCCTAAAGAGACGCATTGGAAAGGAAACGCTCGCCGGAGCCCGCTCCGTTGTCGCCAACTTTCCTCGAAATTTGCATTCAGCTGTCCGCATTCAGCGAGTTTCCAGTTGCGCTGAACGGCTAATAATGGGTTCGCTGAGTGCCGAACGCTGACCTCAATGCCTCTACACGACAACCACGGTCGCAACATCCACGACCTCCGGATCTCGATCACGGACCGTTGCAATTACAAGTGTGTCTACTGCCGCACCGGCAACGAGGGCGCGCTCTATGCCGAGCTGCCATTCTCGGACTATTTCCGTATGGCGCGAGTATTCGCCTCGCTCGGCATTACGAAGATCCGCCTCACTGGCGGCGAACCACTTCTTCGCGGAGGCATCGTCAACTTCGTCCGCGACCTCTCGCAACTGCGTACGACCGAAGGCGAGCCTCTCGATATCGCCGTTACCACCAACGGACATCTTCTGCCCGAAATGGCGCAGCCACTCAAAGACGCCGGCCTCCACCGGGTCACCGTTTCTATGGACGCCGTCGACCCCGACCGCTTCGCCCGCATTACTCGGGTTCCCAACGGATACGACAATGTTCTCGCCGGAATCCGCGCCGCTCGCCGCGTGGGCCTCGAACCGGTCAAGGTCAACTGCGTTCTTCTGCGCGGATTCAACGAAGACCAGATCATTCCCTTCGGCATGTTCGCGCGCGAAGAAGGGGTGGTCGTTCGTTTCATCGAGTTCATGCCGCTCGAAGAAGATCGCACCTGGACGCGCGACAGAGTTGTCTCACTCGAAGAAATCGTCGCTCGTATGTCCGAGTACAAGCCGCTGGTCGAAATCGAACATGAACACTCTGAAACGGCGCGCCGCTACCGTTTCGAAGACGGCATTGGAGAAATTGGAATCATCGCGCCGGTCTCGCAGCCGTTCTGCGGAGCCTGCAGCCGCATCCGCCTGACCTCCGACGGTAAAATCCGCACCTGCCTCTTTTCAGTCTGGGACCACGACCTCCACGGCGAAATGCGACGCGGCGCGAGCGACGACGATTTGCGCAACTTCATTTACAAAGTCGTAGAAAAAAAAGAAGCTCGCCACCACATCGGGGAGCCCGACTTTGTGCCAGCATCCAGAACGATGGTCCATATCGGCGGCTAAGGTCGCGGCTGTAATACACTACCGATCGTGTTTCAGCGAACCCTCATCGCGCTGCTACTCGGCACAGCATTGTTCGCCGCTGACCACTCGTACCTCGGGTTCGACCGCAACGAATATCCCGGTGACGAAAACCTTGCCGCGCTGCATGAAACGTTTTCGTTCACAGGCTACTGGCTCAATTCTCCGCCAAGAACAAACCAAAACACGTGGCAAGGAAAACGCGAAAAGTTGAAGTCCACCGGATTCGGCTTTCTCGTTCTCTTCAACGGACGTCTCTATCGCGAACTCAAATCGGAAACGCACGCCAAACAGCTCGGTCTTTCCGACGCGCAATCCGCCGCCTCCGCCGCGACTCGAGAGGGATTCCCTCCTCAAACCATCATCTTCCTCGACATCGAAGAGGGCGGTCGCATGTTGCCCGAGCAAAACGCCTACATTTTTTCCTGGATGGACGAACTTGCGAAGCATAAGTTCCGCACAGGTGTGTATTGCTCTGGCATGGCGGCGACAGCCGCGAATCTCGAGCGAATCGTCACCGCGAACGACATCCACCAACACGCGGCAGGAAGACAAATCGCATACTGGGTGACGAACGATGCTTGCCCGCCGTCTCCGGGATGCGAGACTCGCACTCCGCCACCACCTGCAACCAGCGGCATCGACTTCGCCGAAGTGTGGCAGTTCGCGCAATCACCCAAAAGAAAAGACGTCGCTTCCGGATGTCCTGCCAACTACCACGCCGACGGAAATTGCTACGCGCCTCGAACACGCGTCCCGCATTCACTGATGATCGACCTGAACTCCGCCGGTTCTCCTGACCCATCCTACGGGCGATAGTTTCCCCGCCGAGCTTTGTGCCTTTTTTCTTCAGCGCAATTTCCTCGTTTTTCACCTCATGCTTGCGAACGGCTGCGGCTTTGCTTCCTATGAAAACAACTTGTCGTGAACGCGCAAGTTCGCACATCCGAAGACATCCTTCGACCATCTTTTGCCCGTACATAGTCCAGCACCACAAAAAACTCGTACACCGGAGATTCCCGAATGAAGCGAACATTTCTCGTAACACTGGCCGCGTTGCTGCTCGCCACGAGCGCCGTGGCCGGATCGAATAAAGACGTTGTTGATACCGCCGTTGCGGCGGGTAATTTCACCACCCTCGCCAAAGCCCTCACCGCCGCCGGCCTGGTGGATACGCTCAAGGGCGCCGGCCCATTCACTGTCTTCGCTCCCACCGATGAAGCCTTCGCAAAACTTCCTGCCGGAACCGTCGACGAACTTCTCAAGCCGGAGAACAAAGAGAAACTCGTCGCGATCCTTACCTATCACGTGGTCCCCGGAAAAGTGCTTGCCCAGGATGTGGTCAAGATGAACGACGCGAAAACCGTCAACGGTAAAAACGTGAAGATCATGGCCCACGGCGGCAAAGTCATGGTCGACAACGCCACCGTTACCAAAGCGGACATCCAGGCCTCGAATGGGGTCATCCACGTCATCGACACCGTACTTCTCCCCCAATAGCGAGGCAGTGCCTTCAGCCACCGGCTGGGAGCCAGTCTTCCAGCCGGATTTTTATCTCTGAACTCACGCTTCTGTAGCGCGTGCACTAGCTAGAAGCTAGAAGCCAGTAGCCAGCACCCAGAAGCCTGCCTTGCTACCTCCGCCGTCCGCGCGCATCCAATCGAAGGAACCATGATCCCCATCCGCAGCCTCTTCGAAGCGCACCTCACCGTTAGCAATCTCGAGCGTTCCATGAAGTTTTACGGCGAGACGCTCGGCCTCGAACTCGCGCAGGTTTTCGAGGAACGAAGAGTTGCCTTCTACTGGCTGGGTGGCCGCGGCCACTCCATGCTCGGAATCTGGGAAACGGGTAGCTCGCCTCAGCGCATGAATCTTCACGTCGCGTTCACGGTCGATACGCAAGATTTGGTTGGAGCTCCCGCACACCTGAAATCAGCGGGAATCGTGCCGCGCGATTTTGCAGGCAATCCAACCGACGAACCAGTCGTCCTCGCCTGGATGCCGGCTCTCTCTCTGTACTTTCAGGATCCCGATGGTCACTCGCTCGAATACCTGGCAATGCTTACAGACGATCCGCAACCGGAGCGCGGAGTGGTGAAGTGGAGTGAATGGAGAAAGTAAAGATCGCCGCATGCCCCTCCGCTTCCGAGTAAAATAGATCTAATGTCTACCCGCACTTTTACTCTCGAAGAATCCCGCATGTTGCTTCCTGTACTTGAGTCCCTCTTACGCACCGCGATTGAGGGCAAGAAATTCATCGAAGAAGTTGACGCCGAACTCGAAGCGCTCGGCCACCGCATCTTCTTGAATGGCGGAACATTCGTGAACATACCGCAACTCGCCCGCCGCAAAGCTGAACGCGAGAAGACACTGCAGCGCGTGAAGGATGCCGTCGCCGAAATCCACGCCACCGGCGTTCAAGTCAAGGACCTCGACATCGGACTCCTCGACTTCCCCTGCGAAGTCGAAGGCGAAATTATTCTGCTGTGCTGGAAATTCGGAGAAAAGGAAATCACGCACTGGCACGGCACCGAAGAAGGCTTCGCTGGACGCAAGCCCATCGACGAACGCATCGAACGAGCAGGAAGAAGCCACTAAAACCAGTTCTCAGTTCTCGGCTCTCGGTTCTCAGTTCTCAGTACTCAGTTCTCGGTTCTCAGTTCTCGGTAGTCAGAGCTTAGTCTCTGAGTTGTCGTTCATTTCTGCCAAGTCTGTGGTTTGTTTGTCACAGATCGACTGACTGAAATCACATACAACAGACTTGGGAGCGATTCGTGTGGGTCAATCCTATCGAGATCTGGTTGCGTGGCAAAAAGCGATGCAACTCGTAACTCTTGTCTATCGTTCAACACAAATGTTTCCGGATGGAGAACGTTACGGTCTGACGAATCAGCTCAGAAGGGCAGCAGTCTCGGTGCCAAGCAATATTGCAGAAGGACAAGCGCGGTACTCACAAAAAGAGTTCCGGCATTTCCTGAGGCAAGCGCGAGGCTCATTGGCAGAGATGGAAACCCAGTTGTTGATCAGCCGAACTCTCGGGTATTTGTCAGCAAAATCCGCAGAGCCTCTACTGGGATCGGCGGCAGAGCTTGGGCGAATCCTCAATGGCCTGATTGCCTCAATCAAGACGGAATAAGGCCGAGCCCTGAGAACTGAGAACTGAGTACTGAGAACTGGTTTCTAGGGTTTTCCACCCTTAACCCACGCCGGCACAAAGCTCGAATTCACCAGCCACTGCACTGGCCCTATCAGCGACTGGATCGCACCCGTCATGTGTTTGAAGTCGATGTGCGCCACGTCGTCGCTCGGCTGGTGATAGTCCTCGTGCAGCCCGAAGCTCGATGCGGTTTGCGCAACTACGCCTTTCTTGGCAAGCACGTAATTATCGGAGCGCTCGAAGAAATGCTGGTCCGGACGCGCATCCGCCACCAGCTTCGCCCCATGCGCGGCAAGTGTCGGGCCGAGGTTTGATCGCTCCCAACCCGAAAGCCACAAATCGTCCTTCGGATACTTCGGATCCGGCCGTCCGATCATCTCGAATTCCAGGTTCGCGACAATATCCGTCAGCGGCACCGGCGGGTGCTGCAGGAAGTAGGACGACCCGAGTCCACCTGACTCTTCGCTGCCAAAGAGCGCGAAGACTACGGTGCGTCGCGGCTTCGGACCGGAGGCCAGCGCGCGTGCCAGTTCGAGCACTGCCGTTGTTCCCGACGCATCATCATCAGCGCCGTTGTAAATATCGTCGCCCTTCACCGCACGCCCAACTCCAAGATGATCCAGATGCGCAGTCAGCAGAATCGCTTGTTTTCCCAGCACCTTACTGCTGCCGCGCAGGATGCCGACTGCATTCCACGTATAACTCTTCTCCACCGCCGCCAGGTCGCCTGAAAATTTCACCGCCGTGCCATCCGGCACGTTCTTCAGCGCTTTGAACACATCTTCATTCAATGCGACGACGTTGAAATCACCGCCACCCAGCCCCGCGCTTTCCTTTTCCCCTTCAAGTCGTGGCGCGAGATTCGGCAACTTCTGGCCGCGCGCATCCCAGTGCGCTTTCGCATTCGCCGACGCGGGGACAATCACGCCCGCCGCACCCTGTGAAACAGCGTTCGAGACAGCCCCCTGCAATTTTTCGTCGTTCGTTCCTGTGACTACGACCACCGATCCCGAAGGAACCTTCGCGTCTTTTGCCTCTGAATCCATCCGCGCCAGCGGGCCCGCAAACTCTGGCTTTGACAAATACAGGACCAGCATTTCCTTGCCGTGGGTCCACACGACGTCTTCCGCGGTCTGTGCTCCCGCCGCCGGTTTCGAAAACTTCAATGCTGGAGCGGAATTGAATTTCGGCTGTACCAGCGGAGCCTTCTGCAGATACCCGCCATCACCTCCGGCCGGATCGATCCCGTAAGCGCGCAACAGGGCCGCAACGTAAGTCGCTGCCACGAGTTCGTCGTGAGTGGCGCTCCCGCGCCCGCGCAGTGCGTCCGACGCAAGAAATTCCATGTGCCCGCGAATGCAGGTCGCGCAAGCCTTGGCTCGTGAAGCCAATGGCGTTCCGGCCCGTCGTACAGGAGGCGCATTCGGGGCAGAAGCAGGGGTAGCGCCCTGTCCGTGCATCACGCCAACAGAAAGAAACACTCCAAAAGAAACAACCAGAACCTGCAAGAAGGAACGAAGTGTGCGTTCTCTCATGGGATGGACTGAAATTATAACGGGATGAAGCGAGGCAAGATGCTGTCAGCTATCAGCTGTCGGCTATCAGTGAGCAGTTGTCAGCAGTCGAAAATACACCGTCCTCGTTGCCCTGTCATTCTGAGCGAAGCGAAGAACCTGCTTTTTGATGGAGCTATTCGCGCGCGTGGCGTTGGGCGCGACCGCCGGAACGTCACGCCGAAAGCAGGTTCCTCTCTTTTCTCGGAATGACAATGGTCAGTGCGGCGTCGTTTGGTAGCTGCTCGCAACCGCCAGCGGTCTTAGGTCTAATGGGCTAGAGGCCCGTGGCGAAACGCTAAGTGCTTTGGATCTGTTCTGCTACAATCTGCCTTAGCTCGGGAATCCGCTGGCAAGGCCACTCCGCGAGGGTTTTTGGTAATGTCCACTGTGAATCGAACGTTCCAAGTCATTGCAGCGCTAGCTGTTGTCACCCTCCTGGGCTTCGCGGCCGGCTGCAGCGGATTCTTCGTAAATCCCGTATTGACCACCATCACCGTGGGGCCTTCAGGACAGAACGTCGAGCAAGGCAAGACCATCCAGATGTCCGCTCGCGGAACTTACGATGATGGTAGCATCAAGACCTTGACCACTGATGTCCTCTGGAACAGCAGTGATAGCGACGTGGCAACGATCAGCCCTTCTGGCTTAGTCACTGCGGTTCAATCGGGGACGAGCACGATCACTGCGAGTTCGGAAACAGTCAGCGGGACGGCGACTGTCAATGTAGTAATTACGGGCGTCAGTAAAGTTACGATCAGTCCAACCTCTGCTCACGGCAGCCCAGGCAACACTCTGTCGTTTACATGCTCCGCGACAACTCCAACGGGGGAAGTTCCAGTAACGACTACGGCTGTGTGGAGTGTGAGCGATACCACCAATTTGACCTTAAGCACCGGCAGCACTCCGGTGACAGTGCAAATCGCGAGTACGGCACCAAACGGTATCTATTCGGTGACCTGCTCTTATTCCGTTGGCTCGACGACATTCCAGAACACAGTGCCCATAGCAGTTCCCTAGGGGCAGGCCGCGACCCAAAGTGCGTCACCGACATCGACCGCCGCGATATGATCACTTCTGATCATGTCCGAAATCAAATGCATTGGTATCTCGACCGGTGGCGGGGACGCGCCCGGCCTCAACGCGGTCATTCGCGCTGTCGTTAAGTCTGCGATCCTGAAATATGGCTGGAAGGTCATTGGCATTCCTGACGGATACGATGGCCTCATTTTTCCCGAGCGCTCTCAGGAGCTCACCCTGAAGCACGTCAGCGGCATCCTGCCTCGTGGGGGGACGATCCTCGGCACTACCAATCGAGGCAATCCGTTTCAGTTCACGAGCGAGAACGGCGCCGAAGCACCCCGAGACATTTCCGGACAGGTATTGGAGAACGCGAAGAAGCTAGGCATCGACGCGATCGTCTCGATTGGCGGCGACGGCTCGATGAAAATCGCGCTCGAATTTTTCCAGAAGGGCATGAAGCTCGTCGGCGTGCCTAAGACAATCGACAACGATCTCTGCGCGACCGAAGTCACGTTCGGCTTCGATACCGCGCTCCACACCGCGACCGATGCGATCGACAAGATTCACACTACCGCCGAATCCCATCACCGCGTCATGGTGATCGAAGTGATGGGCCGCGACGCCGGATGGATCGCCCTCGAAGCAGGCATCGCGGGCGGCGCCCATATCATCCTCATCCCCGAAATTGCATTCACGGTGCAGAAAGTCTGCGATCACGTCGCCACGCGTGAAAAATATGGAAAGCACTTCACGATCGTCGTCGTGGCAGAAGGCGTCCATCTTCCTCCTGAGATGAAGCACATGACTCGTGCCATCCCGGTCGGCAACATGGTAGGAGATGCGATCATGCTGCTCTCGAAACGCGAGGTGCGCGTGAGTGTGCTCGGATACATCCAGCGCGGCGGTTCGCCCTCTCCTTACGATCGTATTCTCGGAACACGGTTTGGCGTGGCCGCAGTCGACCTCATCGCCCAGGGAGTCTTCGGCAAGATGGTCCGTCTCAGGAACGAATGCGTCGATGCGGTCGACATCGCCGAGGCTATCGGCAAAATGAAGTCGGTGGATCCGCAAGGAGAACTGGTTCGAACCGCCCGCGCGATCGGCATTAGCTTCGGAGATTAGAAAAAGCCGCTAGCAAGAACGCCAGCTCCTACATTCCATCGTAGTTAGGTCCGCCCCCACCTTCTGGCGGGACCCACGTGATGATCTGGTAGGGGTCGGCGATATCGCAGGTTTTGCAATGCACGCAGTTCGATGGGTTCAGGCTGATGCGTTTGCCATTCGGCTGCGTCGCGTCGTCCAGCATCTCGTAAACATTGGCCGGACAGAAGTTCTGGCAGGGGCTGCCGAATTCTTTCACGCAGCGCGTATTGCAGATGTTGGTGTCGTGAATGACAAGATGTGCCGGCTGATCCTCTTCGTGCTTCGTGCCGGAGTGATACAAGTCGGTGAGCTTATCGAAAGTTAATTTGCCGTCGCCCTTAGCCGGGCCGAGGATGTTGGCTTCGTCACCACCGTCGGCGGGAAGTTCGGCAAGCCTCTTCATGTGCTGGTAGCCAGCACGGTTGGTGTAGCGAGCGTAGAGACCGCGGCCGCCTGTGATCTGCTGGAGGCCGGCGTGGAACATGCCGGGGAAGAATCCGTGCTCGAAGCCCTGATGGAAGTTGCGAACCTTCCAGAGTTCGTCTTTGATCCAGCTGGACTCGACCTTCGATTGGAACGAAGCGAGCGCCGCGGCGGACGAATCGTTTTTCTTCAGCGCGTCAAAAGCGGTTTCGGCGGCGAGCATACCGCTCTTGATGGCGAGGTGAATGCCCTTGAGGCGCGCGGAATTCAGAAACCCGGCGGTGTCACCGAGAAGCATCCAGCCATCTCCCGCAACCGGCGGGATCGACCACCATCCGCCGTAGGGCATAGATTTGGCGCCGTAGCGGATCATCTTGCCGCCTTTGAGCAGTTGCGCGATGAACGGGTGTGTCTTGAATTCCTGCAACACGCGCTGCGGATCAAGGCGGGGATCGGGGTAGTCGAGAGCGGTAACGAATCCAAGTGACACGACGTTGTCTTTTGAACCGTATATCCAGGCGCCGCCGTATTCCTTCGTGGTCAGCGGCCAACCCATCGTGTAGATGACTTCCCCAGCTTTGATCTTGCCGGACGGGACTTCCCACAATTCCTTGACGCCGATGCCCCAGGTCTGCGGATTGCGATCTTTCATCAGGTCAAATTTTTCGATGAGTTGCTTGGTCAGCGATCCGCGAGTGCCCTCGGCGAGGATGGTGACTTTGGCTTTCAGGTCATAGCCGGGCTCAAAATTGGACTTCTGGTGATTTTCCTTGTCGACTCCTTTGTCGTCGGTGCGAACGCCCGCGACGCGGTTGCCGTCGTAAAGCAGTTCAGAACCGGCGAATCCTGTGAAGATGGTGATGCCTGTCTCTTCAACCTTGCTGCCAAGCCATTTCACGAATTTGTTAATCGAAATGACGTAGTTGCCGTGATCGCGTAATGGCGGCGGTGTAATGGGCAGCTTGAACTTGCCGTTCTGCGTCAGGAAGTAGACAGCTTCCTGTGTGACTTCGGCGTCGAGCGGGGCCTCTTTTTCGAAGCCAGGAAGCAGCTCTCGCATGGAACGTGGGTCGAGAAGAGCGCCCGAAAGGCAGTGTTGTCCGATCTCGCGCGACTTTTCGAGGACGTAAATGTTCTCCTTCGAGAGCTGCGCGTCGGGGTTCTTGCCGTTGTGCTCGTCAATGAGCTGCGAGAGGCGAAGGGCGCACGCCATGCCGGCGGGACCTCCACCGACGATGACGACGTCAGCCTCCATGTGGGGGCGGTCGATGCCTTCGAGGGGTTTGCGAAAAATCAGCATTTAGCCGGCAGCACTGGGCCAAAACCTCTTGGCCACGGATTTTCGCGGACCAACGCGGATCGCGCGACTGGTTATTGTAGTGGGTTGGGTCACGTTTTGTCGTTCGGTTGGAACTTCGTTTCTCGTTTCGGTGTCTTGAAGTACATGCAGCGCGAATGGACTCTACGGCAAATATTGGCAATTGTGCGTGGCATCGGGGTGATGGTTGGTCTGTTTTGGCTGCTGGTTGCCGTTCAGTTTGTTCCGGCGTGGTGGCGCGGCGGCCTTGGCGGCGTCAGAGAGCAAATGGTCCGGATCGCGGTGACAGGAGTTGCGCAGGATCATTGGCAAATCGCCGTAATGCGAATGGATCAAGCACTGGGGATCATGGGCGCGTTGGGATGCGCACTATTTTTGTTGCAGAGATATTTGGGACGAAAGTTGTCGACCAGGCAGACCTCGCAACGATGTTGACCGCTTCGATCGCAGCTCACTGAGCCTACGTTTTCGATTTCTTCACTTCTTCGATCAGCGGCGGAACGATATCGAACAGGTTGCCTACGACGGCGTAGTCGGCGATTTCGAAGATGGGCGCTTCGGAGTCTTTGTTGATTGCGACGATGGTCCGAGCACCTTTCATACCGACGATATGTTGAATTGCTCCCGAGATACCTAGAGCAAGGTAGAGCTTGGGGGCGACCGTCTGGCCAGAAGAACCGATCTGGCGGTCCATCGGGAGCCATCCGTTGTCGCAGATGGGCCGCGATGCAGCCAGCTCCCCTCCCAAGGCCTCGGCGAGTTTCTGCGCGAGTTCGATGTTCTTTTGCTCCTTGATGCCGCGTCCCACGGAAACGATGATGTCTGCCTGCGTGAGATCGACCGCTTGCTTCGCTTCCTTGAATATTTCTTGCGGCTTGTTGCGAATAACGCCGTCGGGGATGTCAACGTTTACTGTTTCTACCGGCGCGGCACTTGCCCCTGCTTCGACTTTGTCGCCTCGAAACGCACCGTTCTGGAACGTCACGAACCAAGGCGCTTCACTCGTAAAGCTCACATCAGCGGCTAGTTTTCCCTGGAACATCTGGCGAGTGAAAACAAGCTTCTCGCCTTCTTTCTTGTATCCAATGCAGTCGCTGATAGCCGTGCGTCCCATGGCCGTTGCGAGCTTTGGGATAAAGTCGCGCACCTGATAAGTGTGCGGCATCAGCACGAGCTTGGGGTTCTTCGTCGTGACGAATTGCTTGAGCGCATGTGCAAATGCGTCGGGCGTGTAGGGCTCGAGCTTCGCGTTCTCGATCGCGTAGACCTTCGCGAGCTTCTTTCCGGCAACTTCGGAGGCAATCGCGGCGACGTTGGAGCCGACGACGGCGGCTTCCAGCGGCCACCCGGTTTCCGCTGCCAAAGCCTGGGCAGCTGTAAGCGTTTCCATGGAAACGCGGTTGAGTTTGCCTTCGCGCTGCTCGACTACGACAAGAATGGACATAAGGGAAGTTCTCGGTTCTCAGTTCTAGTGCCGCTCGATCGCGGGTCTACGCTTCATTTCTTACAAAATGCGAGCTTCGTTACGTAATTTTTCAACTAGCTTCTTGGCGACTTCCGCAGGCGGTCCTTCGATCACCTCAGTGTTCTTTGTCTTCTGGGGAACGTACAGACGTTCGATCTTTTGCAGGTTCGTTCCGATGGCGGATTGCACATCAGCCAGCGTCACCTTGCGCATCGGTTTGTTCTTGGCCTGCTTGATTCCGATCAGGGTGGCATAGCGCAGCTTGTTAATGCCTGACTGGATCGTCAGCACGGCGGGAAGCGGCATATCGACGAACTGGAAGTATCCAGCTTCAAGTTCGCGCTTCACCCGGATGCCCGCATCGTTCTTTTCAATCTGCATGATGATGGTTGCGTGCGGCCAGCTTAGAAGCTCCGCCAGAATGACGCCGGTCTGCGCGTATCCGTAGTCGTCGGATTGCAGACCGGTAAAGATCATGTCGAACTTCTCATCTTTAATGGCGGCGGCGAAAGCCTTCGCGGTATTGAGGGCATCAAGTCCCACGAAAGCGGCGTCCTCGAGGTGAATGGCGCGGTCGGCCCCCTTGGCGAGAGCTTCGCGCAGAACTTGCGACGCACGACCCGGGCCGGAGGTGATAACAACTACCTCCCCGCTGTGCTTTTCCTTTTGCCGGAGAGCTTCCTCGAGTGCATAGGCATCGGGTTCATTGACCTCGTAGGAAACGTCTTCGCGGATCCAGGCGCCAGTTTCGTTGAGTTTGAGAGGCGCGTCTTTTTGCGGCACCTGCTTCATGCAGACGAGGATTTTCACGGAAACTCCTGAGTTGGACCGCGTCTCTACGCGGGCCTGCGGGGTGAAGCGAACTGGTTAGTATAAATGAGAGGAGGGCGTACAGCCGGCTAGGGACGGTGAATCCGCCGGTGACGTTTCGCGCTGGATTACGAGCAGAAGATCAGTCAAGGAACGCGACGCTTTGAAGAGTTGTGATCTCGAACCGTTTGCGGCAACGCATGTTCTTACACGCCATCATGTCGTCACGTCTTGTCATGTAAGAACTGGCCTTGGCAAAGCGGGCCCGATCCCGTTCGTCGGCGCGTCCGGGAAGCTGCTTTTTCTTGGTACGAACCAGCCAGCTCACCTCGTATTCAGCGGACTGTTGGCAGTGCGGACAGTTCAACGTGTGAACTTTCTTTTCCGGCCGCTCGTCGAAAAATTCGCGTTCATCCATAGGAAATCGGCCTTCAGCTGTCAGCGTTCAGCACATACGAATTATTGCATATTCCGGCCAGTGGGCGATCGTTTAGACTGCGCTTTCGATATGGCGAAAAAGAAAAAAGTGAAAAGGTTTCGGGCGGTGAAGACCATAAAGGAACTGGCGCGGGACCGTGTTGGTGCGCCTCCGGCTGGGCAAGTGATCAAGAACAAGAAAGAGCGCGCGGAAAAGCACAAACCAACGCTGGGCAAATTGCTGAGTAGTGAGTGACGCCTGGCGTTGACGATCAGGCTCGCGTTAGAGGCTACGCGTCCAAGGTCTCGAGTACGAACTTCGCAAATTGTTTTATGTCTTCTTCTGTCGTATCAAGCGAGCACATCCAGCGCACGACAGACTCTTCTTCATTCCAAACGTAGAAAAAATAACGTTCCTGAATCTTCGCAATGGCCGACTGCGGAATCTGCGCAAAGACTCCATTGGCCTCCACGGGGTAGACGATGCGGCACTGGGGGATCTTGCGAACTTCCTCCTCGAGCAACTTTGCCATTTTGTTGGAATGCTCGGCGTTGCGTCGCCAAAGATCGTTCGTCAACAGGGTTTCCATTTGCACAGAGAGAAAACGCATTTTCGAAGCAAGCTGCATCCCCTGTTTGCGCAAATAGAGGAAGTTCTCGGCAAGCCTCTTGTCAAAGAAGACGACAGCCTCGACTCCCATGAGGCCGTTCTTTGTGCCACCGAATGACAGAACATCGACGCCGAGATCACGAGTCGCCTGGCGAAGGGTCTGTCCAAGCGCAGTGGCAGCGTTCGAGATGCGGGCTCCGTCCATGTGTAAGAAAAGTTTGCGTTCGTGCGCGAACTGGGCGAGCGCACGAACTTCGTCAGGCTGATAGACGGTGCCAGTCTCCGTCGATTGAGTGATGGAAATGACCTTCGGCTGCACGTGGTGCTGGTCGCCGATGCCGTGGTAGGCATGCTTCACGAGATCCACCGTGAGTTTGCCGTTGATCGGGCGCAGCGGGATAAGTTTCGATCCAGTGTGGCGCTCGGGAGCTCCGCATTCATCCGTGTAAATGTGCGCCGACTCGGCACAGATCACCGCTTCATACGAACGTGCAAGAGCCTGCAAACTCAAGACGTTGGCCGCGGTACCGTTGAAAACGAAAAACACGGCAATGCCCTCGCCAAAATGCTCTTCAAATTTCAGAACGGCAGAAGCCGTGAAGGGATCGTCGCCGTAGCCGACAACGTGTCCGGCGTTGGCACGAGATATGGCAGCGAGGACTTCGGGATGGACGACCGCGTTGTTATCGCTTGCAAAGCTGCGGCTGGGTTTCATGCGGAAATACTTTAGCAGGTGATGTGCTGGAAATTCCCTTTGTCCGGCAGATGCGCAGGGATCAGAGTTGCCGCGCCGCTTCCTCCGTAGAAGAAGTCTGCCTCCTTCCGCGGGTGTCTGCGGGCTGGCACTTGCTGTGGCCGCGGGGCAAAGCTGCGTGTTAGGCTGTGTCACCATTTTTTGGGCCGAGGTCTTTGTATGTCACGACGTCTCCCGGTTGGCGGACCGGGACTTCTGTTGCCGCTTCTGCTGCTTTTCGCGTCGGCAAGCTGCGGCCGTAAGGATGCCAAGGTTGCGCCGCCAGCCCAGGCAATGCCAGTAAAGGTGCAGACAGCTAAGCCAGAAAAGGTGAACGACACCACGGAATACGTATCTACGCTAAAGTCGCGCGACTCGGCGGTCATCATGCCGCAAGTGGAAGGGCAGATCACCAAAATTTTTGTGCGTTCGGGCGATCGAGTGAACGCAGGTACTCCGCTGATGCAGATCGATCCAGCCAAGCAACAAGCAACCGTCAAAAGCCAGGAAGATACGCATGCTGCAGCTGAGGCAAATCTGAAATATGCGGAGCAGCAATATGCACGAGCGAAGGATCTCTCCTCCGCCGGCGTGATCAGCAAGCAGGAGTTCGATCAAGCCAAGTCGGCGGTCGACAATGCGCATGCACAAGTGCGAGCCCTGAGTGCCCAGGTGCGTGAGCAACAAGTAGAGCTGCATTATTACCGGGTTGCGGCTCCATCGAGCGGAATTGTCGGCGATATCCCGGTCCATGTCGGCGACAGGGTCACGGTCAGCACCATACTCACGACGGTCGATAAGCCCGGCACTCTCGAAGCATACGTTTACGTTCCCATCGAAAGAGCGCCCAAATTAAAGATGAATATGCCCGTCGACCTGGTCGATGGCAGCGGAAACGTGATCGCAAAGAGCAAAGTGAGTTTCATCTCCCCGCAGGTGGATAACACCACACAAAGCGTGCTCGTAAAAGCTCAGATCGCGAATCAGAAAGACGCACTGCGACAGTCGCAATTTGTGCGAGCGCGCGTAATCTGGGGATCCCAGGACACTCCAGTTGTGCCAGTGCTCGCCGTTAGCCGCATCGGAGGAGAGTACTTCGCCTTCGTCGCGGAGCCGGACTCCAAAGGCGGATACGTTGCGCGCCAGAAGGTACTTAAAGTTGGGCAGATTGTTGGTAACGACTACGTGGTGGTGGACGGAATCAAAAGCGGAGACAAGGTCATTGTCTCCGGCACGCAATTTTTAATTGACGGAACGGGAGTGGTGCCGCAAGAGGCCAGCAGCACTTAGTCGCCTGGGGCTGGTTGAAATCCTGCGGCCCAACTTTACGCATTCGCCATTCATGCTAATAGACGTTTTCGTAGTCCTGGTACCGGCTACCAATTTCTTATGTTTGTCGATTTTTTTATACGGCGTCCTGTTTTTGCCACGGTTTGCGCACTGCTGATCATCCTCGCAGGTGGCGTAGTCATTCCCACGCTGCCGATCGCCCAGTTTCCCAATCTCGCCCCGCCGCAGGTCGCGGTTTCTAGCTTCTATACGGGCGCCAGCGCACAAACGGTGGAGAGCGCAGTCACCACTCCGCTCGAACAGCAGATCAACGGGGCGGAAGGAATGAAGTACGTAACGTCGTCGAGCGGCAACGACGGCAGCAGCCAGATCACGGCTACGTTCGACCTGACCCGGGACCCCGATTTAGCAGCGGTCGATATCCAGAACCGCGTCAATACGGCACAGGGACGATTGCCGGCCGCAGTAAAGGCAGTCGGCATATCGGTGGCCAAGAGTTCAAACAACTTCGTGTTTGGCGCGGCGGTCTTTTCGCCAGAGGGTCGTTACACGCCCCTCTATATGAGCAACTATCTTGACGTTTATGTAAAAGATGCGCTCAAACGCGTGCCCGGCGTAGCGGACGTCATCATCTTCGGCGAACGCAAATATTCCATGCGCTTGTGGCTCGACCCAGTACGAATGGCGAGCCGCGCGTTAACGGCGTCAGACGTCGTTTCTGCATTGCAGGAACAGAACGTTGAGGTCGCAGCCGGACAGGTCGGACAGCCTCCCTCACCGCCGGGGCAGAACTACCAGATCAGCGTTCGCGCCATTGGGCGACTGTCGGAACCAACTCAGTTTGAAAACATCATTCTGAAAAGCAATGTTGACGGAACACTGGTGCGGGTTCGCGACGTCGGACGCGCGGAACTTGGCGCCGAGGACTACAGCTCCGACCTCCAATTTAACGGACACGATGCCGTCGGCTTAGGCATCACCCAGCTTTCGAATGCCAACGCTCTTGAAGTAGACCGCAAGGCGATCGCCGAGTTGGCGAGGCTGTCCCAGCGCTTTCCGCCGGGCATGACTTACCAGTTGGCGTTCGATACGACGGACGCGGTGGGCGAATCGATTCGGGACGTCGTGAGCACGCTCTTCGAAGCCATCGTCTTGGTCATTATCGTTATCTTCATTTTCCTGCAAGATTGGCGCACGACGGTCATTCCCTCGATCACCATTCCCGTGTCGCTAATTGGAACATTCGCGTTCGTCAAACTGCTCGGGTTCTCCGTCAATACACTGACACTATTTGGCATCACGCTCGCGACCGGACTCGTGGTCGATGACGCGATCGTGGTCATCGAGAACATTGAGCGGCACATCCAGGAAGGCGAACGCGACCCACACACCGCCGCGTCTCTCGCCATGAAGGAAGTTGCCGGCGCCGTGATCGCGACTTCACTGGTTCTTGTTGCGGTTTTTGTGCCAGTCGCGTTCTTCCCTGGAACAACTGGCATCCTGTTTCGCCAGTTTGCGCTGACGATCGCGTTTTCGATTTCGATCTCGGCTTTCAATGCATTAACGCTGACCCCATCGCTTTCCGCTCTGCTGCTGGGGCGTACACACGTCACGAAAAACTGGCTGTTTCGCGGTGTGGATCGGATCATCGGTGCAGTCACTGACGGGTATACCCACGCGCTGCGCGCGTTCCTGAAGTTTGAATGGGTCGCGGTCTTACTCTTCATTGTCGGCCTGGCAGCGACCTACTGGATTTTTCAGACTGTACCTAAGGGATTCGTTCCGGACGAAGACCAGGGATATTTCATTGTCGCGGCACAGGCACCGAGTGGCGCTTCCCTCGACTACACCAAGAAGATTGGACAGCAAGTACAGGACATCATGAAGCAACATCCGGAGGTCGAAGGGACCTTCGCCATCTCCGGATTCAGCTTTGGCGGCAGTGCGCCGAATCGCGCACTTATCTTCGTACCGCTGAAGCCGTACTCTCAGCGCAAAGGAGACACGCACAACGCGACTGCAATCGTGAACCGGGTACGTGGGCCCTTGCTCGGGATTTCCGGCGCGATCGTCATACCGTTCCTGCCGCCCGCGGTGCAAGGCTTAGGCAACTTCGGCGGATTCCAATTTGAAGTTCTGGATCAGGCGAGCCACTCGCTGGCGGACCTCGATAAAGTAGTCCAGCAGGTAATTCGCGAAGGCAGCGCTCGTAAAGAAAAAGACCTGACCGGGCTCTTTACCAGCTATAGCGCGAACGACCCGCAGTTTCTGGTGACAATCGATCGTGAAAAAGCGAAGAGCATGCATGTTTCGTTACAGCAGATCACCGATACGCTGAGCGTCTACATGGGTTCGTCGTATGTCAACGATTTCGACTTCAACAATCGCTCGTACCGCGTGTACGTGCAGGCCGACAAGCAATTCCGCGCTAGAGCGCAAGACATCCGGCAGTTCTATGTGCGGTCGGACAACGGCGGAATGGTGCCGCTCGACAATCTGATTACGATCGCGCAGGCGACGACGCCGCAGGTCATCAGCCACTACAACCTTTTCCGATCCGTTGAGATCGATGGATCGCCAGGCCCGGGCTTCAGTTCGGGACAAGCGATCGCCGCCATGCAGGATGTCAGCAAGAAGGTCTTACCTCAAGGCTACTCTTACGAGTGGACTGGCTTGTCGCTGGAGGAGTTGCAGTCGGGTGGAACGGCGTTTATCCTGTTCGGACTTGGAACCCTGGTTGTCTACCTCACATTGTCGGCACAGTACGAGAGCTTTGTGTTGCCGTTCATCGTGCTGCTGGCGGTTCCCATGGCGATACTGGGCGCATTAGGAGCGCAATCGCTGCGCGGGCTGCAGAACGACGTGTACTGCCAGATTGGACTCGTTATGCTGGTGGGACTCTCGAGCAAGAATGCCATCCTGATCGTTGAGTTCGCCGAACAGCTGCGGCAGCGCGGCATGACGATTATGGATGCCGCGATCGAGTCGGCGAAGATCCGACTGCGTCCTATTCTGATGACGTCGCTGGCCTTCATTTTGGGAGTGGTTCCGCTGGTTCTCGCTTCAGGCGCTGGAGAAAACGGGCGGCATTCGGTGGGCACAACGGTGTTCGGTGGAATGCTGATGTCGACCGTGCTGAATCTGTTCTTTATTCCGGTGCTGTATTTGCTGATTGAGGGCTGGCGCGAGAGGGGCAAGGGCGCCGAGAAAGCACGGTAGCAGCAAGGCGCGCGAAGAAAGTCTTCGCGTCTCTTGGCCCTACTTCTTGCCGGCGTCGCTCTTTTTCTTTTTCTTTCTAGCTTTCTTCAATTCTTCTTCGTCGTACATTGTCCCGCGACAACCAGGAGCACCACAGCGGCAAGGGGCATCGCCGTCGCCATCGTACAGGCTGTAATCGTAGGTCAGTTCTTCACCGGCTTTGATGTTGCGGTCCGCGATGATCCAGATGTGCCGGTGGAACTCATCCGTGCGGCAATTTGGCCGGCAGGAATGATTGATAAAAGCCGCCACACCGATCCCGTCGATGATTGTCTTGCCGTCCTCGAGTCCGAACAGATAGGTCTGCTCGTAATCATCGTAGAGATCGTTGGCTTCCTTGTTCGTGAGGTGCGGCCCAACATATTCAATGATGAGCGCATTTTTTTTGATGGGCTGAGTAGTGTAACAACCGCGGGAGTGGATGGCAGATTGTCGGATGACGAGGCTCATGGCTGTAGTTTTCAGGCGAATTGAAGCGAACGCGGAGTTTCCGCAACGCGGAACCGGATAGTGTGCGGAATGTCTCCGAGCCTGCGCATCAGCACCTCATCACATGGACGATTAATGTCATAGATGGCGTATCCAATCTCGCCGCGCGTGTCGAGCACCTGGCGCTCAATGTTGATCGACCTTTCCGCAAGCACCTTGTTGATCGCGAGCAGCATACCCGGCATGTTGTGATGAATGTGTGAGAGTCGATAGGAGCCGGGAACGAGTTCCAGTTGGCAATGGGGAAAATTAACGCTCAGCATTGTGTTCCCGGTTTCGATGTACTCCGCGAGGCGCGATGAGACGAACTGTCCGATGTTCTGCTGCGCTTCTTCAGTGCTGCCCGCGATATGCGGTGTCAGGATAACGTTCGGCAATCCTTGTAGTGGACTTGAGAAGGGACCACTGCTTTCAGGTTCATCGGGAAATACGTCCAGTGCGGCACCCGCGATTTTTCCTTCTTTCAAATGCCGCGCAAGGGCTTCGTGATCTACGACAAAGCCGCGGCTCAAGTTCATGAAGTAAGAACTGGGCTTCATCAGGCGAAATTCTTCTTCGCCAAACAGGTTGCGATTCCGCGTTTTTCCGTCCACGTGGAGCGTGACGATGTCGGCCTGCTCCAACACCTCGCGAAAACTGTAGCTGCGGGCATTCCCGCGGGCAAGCACATCGGTGACGTCACTGAAGATGACGCGCATGCCAGCTGCCTCTGCCAGGTCGGATAGTTGGGAACCGATGCGCCCGTATCCGACGATGCCAAGAGTCAGGCCACGGACTTCGTGAGAGCCTGCGGCGGTCTTGTTCCAGTGGCCGCCATGCATTTCCGAGTTCGCCGCAAACACACGGCGCACCAACATGATGATCTCGCCCAGTGCGATTTCCGCAACCGAGCGGCTGTTGCTGTGCGGGTCGTTGAAGACCGCGACGCCGTGCTGGTTGCAGGCGTCTCTATCGACCCCATCCACACCGATGCAGAAGGCGCCGATGGCAAGAAGGTTCGGTGCAGATTCGAGGACGGTCTTTGTAACGTGCGTTTTCGAACGAATGCCGAGAATGGAAACGTCGCCGATCTTCTCGCGGAGTTTTTCTTCAGGGAGGGCCGTGGCAGTGGCCTCGACATCGAATCCTGCCTTTTCAAAGACTGCTCTGGCGACTCCACTAATATTTTCGAGCAACAGCGCCTTCAAGGGGCCTCCGGGAAATTTCAGGGGACTTCTAACGTAAAGGATTGCTGCGGTGATGACAACTGGGCGAGCTACCTACGGCGTCATCTTGCCAGTCACTAAATAGTCCTGCGGAGGCACTCCGAAGGCGTCAGCCACGCGGTTGAAAAAAGCGAAGAGAGCCGTTATGTACACGCCTTCGGCGATCTGGTTTTCCGACCAGCCGGCGTCGCGGAGTTTCTGCACATCCTCTGGAGTGGTGCGAGGAGCGTCTTGCGTGACGAGCCTAACGTAGTCGAGCAGAGTGCGCTCGGCTGGCGTGAGGTCGGCGTCATCGAGCTTGCCCTCAAGAATTGCTTCCACACATTGATCGGAGGCTCCCTGAACACGCAGGAAGTAAGCATGGCTGTCCAGTCAATATGGACACCGGTTCAGGTAAGAAACATAGCTGGCGATCATCTCTTTATGTCGCCGTGAGAGATGGCCTTCGGAGAAATGGATCGTGTTCGAAAAGTCGACCATCTGGCGAAGAAAATCGGGGCGAGCGCCGAAACACTTGATGATGCCCGGAACCTGCGTGCGGCCGGATCCCGCGCGCCAGTAGTCATACGCCGCCGCGGTATCTCCGGTGGCTTCGTGGTCTTCGGTGACGCGGATCTTGGTCGGTGGTTTCGGCGGCTTGGGTTCGGTCATGGCGCTATTAGTAGCTTGCTATAGAAGTTTGGATGTTGTCCGCGTGAGAACGCGTATTCCTCGCTTCGCTCGGAATGACGGGACTCTACGGGCCATTCTTCCTACTTCGCTTCCGCTAACTCGATGTGTTCGATGACGAGTGCCTGCGATCCGCCGCGCTCGAAGACCTTGCCTTTTGCAGTGACCTTCTGGCCGGCAAACGGAAGAAGTTTGGAGTTCTGTTCAACGGCTGGGGTCGAGTCCGCGATCGGCCAATAGATCGCGCCATCGGCGGTCAGGATCACGAGCGGCGACCCTGCTTTTGCGCAAGCCGCAGCGCAATCGCGGCTGATCGGTTTGTCGAGTCCCTTCGTGAACGCACAGGCCGAGTCGATTACATATCCCGTGACCGTAGTATTTTTGCCGGCTGCGGCGAAAACCAGTGTCGTTGCCAGCACGAGCCATGCCACTGCAGTGAATACTCCACGTGATTTCATCGTGCCTCCGGGTGTAAGAAGAATGAGCCGCCCCACGGCGGCGATTGTAACTCGCCAGAATTCCCCTTATCGCAGAACGCCCCAGCTGGTCTTCGGGCCAGCCGGGGCGAAATGCTACCGGCAGGGCTGCCGGTTGTGGGGTTCTCACCGCGCCGGCGTAGCGCCAGTGAGGTATAGCGAGCGAAGTGAATGTAACTTGCGTACGATTTGGGCGGCAATACTAGAAAAGTATTAGGGCTTGGAATCAGAATCCATTAACACCCCGTTTGCCAAACGCTCCTCGAATCAGCGACCATGGCATCGCAATGACCACGGCCACCACCGTTCAAAAGACTCTCCCCGCCCGGTACTACACCGATCCTGAAGTCTTCCGCCAGGAGCTTGAACGATTCTTCTGCACCATGTGGTTTTGCTCAGGACGAACCGAGCAGGTTCAGAAGCCCGGCGACTTCTATCTGTGCGAGGTTGCGGGAGAGAGCATCATTGTCACCCGCGACGCGAATGGCGCGATCCGCGCGTTCTACAACGTGTGCCGGCATCGTGGAACTCGCATTTGTACTGAGACTGCGGGAGCGTTCGCCGGCCGCATCCAGTGTCCATATCACGGATGGACCTACGGACTGGATGGCAAGTTGATCGGCGCGCCGCACATGGAGCAGGAAGGATTTCGGCGCGAAGAGTATCCGCTGCACTCGCTGAGAGTCGAAGAGTGGGGCGGGTTTATTTTTCTCAGTCTCGATCCAAATGCACTGTCTCTCACCACGCAACTTGCAGATCTGCCCGCCAAGTTTGCTCCGTGGAGCATGCAGGACTTGCGCTTGTACAAAAGAATGTCGTACGACGTCCGGGCAAACTGGAAATTGATTATCACGAATTACAACGAGTGTCTGCATTGCCCGGTGTTGCATCCGGCGCTGAGTCGCGTGAGCGATTATTTAAGCGGTGAAAACGACACGCCACAGCCCAGCTACATCGGCGGGTCGATGGAATTTCGCGGCGAGGCTGAAACCATGAGCCTGGATGGCCAGCTTCGACGAAATTACCTCCCTGGCTTGAGCGAAGCCCAGCGCAAACTCGTGCTCTACTACGCGGTTTATCCGAACCTGCTGCTTAGCTTGCATCCCGATTATGTGATGGCTCATACGCTCTGGCCCCAAGCGGTCGACCGTACTCATGTTGTCTGCGAATGGTATTTTCATTCGAACGAGATGGCGCGGCCAGGGTTCAGCGCCGAAGATGCGGTCGAGTTCTGGGATGTCACCAATCGTGAGGACTGGGGGATCTCAGAGCTGTCCCAGAAAGGCATCAGTTCGCGAGCGTATGTTCCGGGCCCTTACAGTCCCCAGGAAGGTTTGCCGAAGGCGTTTGACCGGATGGTGCTGGAGCGAGAGAAAGAATCGGGACGGTCGTAGTTCGTGTACTGCCCGGAACTCAGTCTAAGCATGACAAATCTGGTGCAATTTTGTCAGAAGCCGTCCTTCGGCGTGATGCCCTTCCCTTCCACGCATTCATAAGCGCGGCCTGCAGCGAGGTTTTTGAATTCTTCGGTGCGGCCACTCGGCCAATAGACTACGGCTCGATCAACACGGTCGTCTTTTCCCAACCCGAACGTCAGTGGCAGTTCCGACTGCGACAAATAGCTTGATCCGCTCTTCACCATCTGCGAGTGATTCACTTTGTTGTACTCGACAACAACTGTCGCGCCGATTCCGTCGCGGTTCGATTTTGTTCCAACGAGTTTGAACCGAACACTGCGATTGCCAGCGGTCTGGTCGTTTCGATAAAGAAACGCTGGGCCGTTGTTGGTCGTTACGAGCAAGTCCAGGTCTCCGTCGCGATCAAAGTCACCGTACGCAAGACCGCGGCCAACTTTAGGACGACCGAAGTCCGGACCAATCTCGGCTGCCGCTTCCCGAAAACTTCCCTTGCCGTTGCTGAGAAACAACTGCGGCGGCTGCGCGTATCCGACGTTGCCCCGGATGTTGCGCACCGTGTCATCGATGTGGCCGTTGGCGACGACCAGGTCGAGCGCGCCATCGAGATCGAGATCAGCAAAAGCGCAACCGAAGCCCAGCGTTGTCTTCGAAGCCATTCCGATTCCTGCGCGCACCGATACGTCTTCGTAGGAGCCATTAGGCTGCGGATGATAAAGCCCAATCATTTCGTTGTCGAAGTTTGTGACCGCGACTGAATTCGTGCCGGAATTGTCGTAGTCTCCAGTATCGACGCCCATCCCCGCACGCGCCTTGCCCTCGACGCTGAATGCAAGCCCCGCTTCGACCGCGACGTCCTTGAATGTCCCATTGCGCTGGTTGCGATAAAGCTTGTTGGGTTGGGTGTCGTTGGCAACCACCAGATCGAGCCACCCATCGCGATCGGAATCAAGCAGCGCCACGCCGAGCGATTTGGAACTACTATCAAAGATGCCACTCTTTGCGGTGATGTCCTCAAATGTTCCGTCGCCTTTGTTATGGAAGAGCCAGCACGTTTCTCCGCGATAAGCTTCGGGAGTGCAGTATGACTTTGCCTTGCCATCGAGACTGCAGAACACGTCGTGATCGAGTGACCACCGAACATAGTTGCAGACGAACAAGTCGAGACGACCATCACGATCAAAGTCGAACCACACCGCCGAAGTGCTGAACGACTGATGACCCGACAGGCCGCTCCCGCGGGTGACGTCGACGAAGGTTCCTTTCCCGGTGTTGCGATAGAGACGGTTCTGGCCAACGCACGTAATGTAAATATCAGGAAACCCGTCGTTGTTATAGTCCCCAACGGTCACACCCATCCCGTACATCTCAACGTCGAGACCGGCTTGTTTTGTCACGTCAGAGAATGTTCCGTTGCGGTTATTTCGGAAGAGGCGAAGGGTGGAACGTTCGCGGTGATGTCCAGGCCAGTCGGCGCCGTTGATGAGCAGGATGTCCTGCCACCCGTCGGCATCATAGTCGAGAAACGCACAACCTGAACCGAGGGTTTCAGGAAGCAGTTTTCCACCGTAGGCGCCGCTGTTGTGGCGAAATTGAAGCCCGGCGGCCTTCGTGACATCGACCAGCTGAAAACCCGCACTGGACTTCGACTGTGCGAGCAAATGCGTCAGGTCGAACGCCGACGCTGATGCGAATCCGGCGACACCCGCAAGAAACGACCGGCGGTTCACGGAACGTTCACCAGCCCATTGCGGATTGCATAGACGACAAGCTCGGCGGTCTTGTGGAGCCCGAGCGCATCCATCATGTTGGCGCGATGAACCGCTACAGTGTTTGCGCTGAGGTTGAGCTGGTTGGCGATTTCCTTATTCGTCTTGCCGTCGACAATCAGCTGCAGAATTTCAAGTTCGCGTGCAGTGAGCGCGTAGTCGCGTTCGCCCTTCAAAACGGCTTTGCTCGCCAGTTGCGGATCGAGAACAATTTCTCCGGCGACGACCTTGCGAATGGCAGCTCCCAATTCGAGGTCAACAGCGTTCTTGAGAATGTAGCCTTTGGCACCGGCATCGAGTGCTTGCCGTACCAGCGTTTCCTCAGGATGCATGCTGAGCATCAACACTGACGTACCCGGACAGCTTTCAAGAATCTTTCTCGTGGCGATAAGGCCACTCATGCCCGGAAGGGCACAGTCCATGACGACAACCCTTGGCCTCAGCTGCTGTGCCTGTTTTACAGATTCGGCACCGTCGCCGCATTCGCCGACGACAGTAATATCCGCTTCGTCTTCGAGAATGCGGCGAAAACCGCGTCGCACTAGCGCGTGATCATCTACCAGCAGCACGGAAATCTTAGCTTTCATTGGAAGTCGATCCTTCTTTCGGGACACGCAAGCGTACCAGCGTTCCGCCTTCGGGTGGGCGAAGCAACTCCAAGGCCGCGCCCAGCAGCTCCGCGCGCTCCCGCATCGCAACCAGCCCAATTCCCTGGCGCGCGGGCTGCGCTGACATCCCTAAGCCGTGGTCTTCCACTTCGACTTCGAGAGCCTGCGCCAAAAATCGCAGCCGAACCCATGCGCGACGGGTCCCTGCGTGTCGCGTGATATTGTTCAGCGCTTCCTGGACGATTCGGTAAATGTGCACGCCCGCCGTGCTGTCCACTTCGAAGGGCTTTCCGGACTTCTCATAGACTATTGCAACTCCGTTCTGCCGTTCCACCGTCGGGATGTACCAGTCGAGCGTGCTCTCTAACCCAGACTCATCGAGCATAACGGGATGAAGCGCCTGCGATAGAGTTCTGACGTTGTCGAGGGTGCTCTGCGCAATCTCGCCAACCTCCCGAATATCGGCTCGCAGCGCCGAGCCTTCCGGAGCCTGATTGCCCGCGCGCTTCAGCATCGAGCCGATTGCCGTAAGGATCTGGCCAAACTCGTCATGCAATTCGCGTGAGATGTAACGCAGCGTCGACTCCTGCGTGGCAATGAGCTTTTGAGCAAGCTCGCTGCGCTGCTCAGACAGCGATGCAAGTTGCGCAAACAGGCGGCGGTTTGAACGAATCAAATACAAGCTCGTGAGCACGATCGCCGTCAGAATCGCTGCCAGAAACACATACACCTGACGCTGCACGCGATCATAAATCTGTTCGATCTGCTGTGATGCCTGCTCCTCGCTCTCGTTGTTTTGAACGAGCAGCCGCGCAACGGTGGTGCTCAACGCCGTTTGCCGTGACTGGAGAGTGAGACGAATCTGTCCGCGTGCCTCTTGTTCTTTTCCATCGCGGGCGAGAGCAAACATCCGGTCCACTGCATCCCAGAACTGCGAGACGGAAGCGCGTAGATACAGTTGCTGCTCGGGCGTACGATGCGCTACCGCCAACTGCTCTTCGCGGCGAAGCGCGTCTTCCAAGTCAGTGCGGATGCGTTGAAACTGAGCGTCCCACGCTGTCAACGGGTAGGGTTCTTCGTTGTCCAGCATGTCGCGCATTCCGATCGCGATGGAATTCAAATCGTTTTGGATGCGAAGCAATTGGAGCGAGTCTTTGCGGTTGCGGTCCGCAATGTTGTTCTGCAACTCACGAAGGCCGGAAATCTGGCGCGTGATGTACCACGAGTAGGCAACGACGGCCGCAAGAGTGATGACCAGACCGAGAATCAGACCCGGAGTTGGAGAACGGCCAGGAGCCGCAGCGCGCGCCACGAAATTGAGAATACAACAAGGGATCGGCGAGCCGAACGTTTATGCCGATCGCGAGTGGCCGGTCTACGGACTTACACTGCACAAAGTTTCTGGCCGTTTCCAGCAGCGCTTGATGATTTGCGCGGTAGACGATCCTAGACTCTTGGTGAAACCGTTCTCGATCATGATGTGACTTTCTTCACGACTGGTCATATCGAAGGCCAATGCCTTTCCGTCCGGACTGACCGCCAGCCAGAACGGAAACCGCTCCATGGCACTGACGGAGTGGATGCGATGATCGGAAAAATCGAGGAAACTCAGCACTGGAGTTCCAGCCGGCCCCTGTTGAATGAAATAGATTCCGCGACCGACTTCAGCCCACGACGCCCACGTTCCCGGACGCAAGATAGGACTCACACGTGTCTCAGGTCCGCCGGCTATCGGTATTTGCCAGATTTCGGGACTTGGCATCCCGTTCTTCGCGAAGTAGAGAGTCTTGCCATCCCGCGACTCCATCGGCGCAAATCCGCCTTGCGTCGTGACTTGAACGGGCGGCCCTCCATCAAGAGGCGTCTTCCAAACTTGCATTGAACCGGAACGGTCAGACGTAAAATAAATCCAGCGGCCATCTCGCGACCAACTGGGAACGACATTGTTGTTACCATCCTGCACAATTGGCTGGGGAACTCCTCCATCGGGCCGCACGATAAAAATCGCGCCGTGCTCTCGCCAGCCAACGTCGAACGCAATCGTCTTGCTGTCAGGAGACCAGCGCGGCGTTCCGGCCAAATGTACCGTGGTCAGCTGAATGGGGTTCGAGCCGTCACGATTGCTCGTCCAGATTTCCATGCTGCCGTTGCGATCGGACATGAACGCCAATTTCTTGCCGTCCGGAGAAAACTGGGCGCCAACGTTCGTGCCTGCGGTCGAGGACACTAAGACTTTTGCGGCTTGCGTGTTTTTGGAAGTGGGATCCACTTCCCAGATGTTCAGCGGATTCGTAACTTTTTGATATGCGAGCCGATCGCCAACTCGGGCGATCGCGGGGTGCCAAACGGGTTCCCCAGTTCCCTCCAGCTGGGCTGGCTCACCGCCATTCGCAGAAATTATCCAGAGCCGCGAGCCTTCACGATTCGAAGCAAAAACCAGAGACTCGCCATCGGGTGTCCATGCTGGACTGCCCAAGATGAATGATTCCTGTTGCACAAGCGTGTAGATCACTCCGGTCGCGATGTCCATGACCACCAGATCTTCAGGAACACCTCCGGCTTGCCCACGAACGAAAGCGATACGCTTGCCGTCAGGGGAAAACGCGGGCCCCCAATCCGTGTGCGAGGCAGGAGGAGTAATCAGTGGACGAGCTGTCAGATCCGAGATGGAGATAAGAGAAAGTCCGGAAGTGCCCTTGGGCAAGGCCTCGCTCGTGAAAGCCAGCTGGCTACCGTCCGGCGTCCAGTCTAGTTCGCCGCGGTTCGGAGGTAAGGTAATCAGCTTTTGCAGCGCTCCTCCGCCCGACGAAACCGTATAAACCGTTCTTGCATCAGCGGAGATTCGTGAGAACGCAATCAGATCACGATTGGGCGACCACACCGGGCAACAATCACCCGGATCGTTGGTCAGCTGCAGCATGTTGTTTTCGACGATTCCCTTCACATACAGGCCGGAGACACGAGGTTGATCGCTCTGGCGGATAAAGGCGACGCGCACCCCATCTGGCGAAAACGCAGGCTCGCGGGTCGCATCAGAAATATTGGTAAGGGGAACGAAACGTTGTTGGGTTTCCGCTTGCAGCTTGCGCGCACGTTCGACTGGATCGCCTAGCAGGTGAAAAACCACCAACACGGCCAGAGGGATGAAAATTAAAACGATGAATGCGGGAATCCAGAAACGTCGAAAGAGATTCTTGCTGGGAACGGCGCAGTCTCCAAGAGAAAGGGGCGAAAGCGTGTCCGAATCACTGCTTAAATCTGGTTCCGATTGGGAGTCGTTTGAAAAAGAAGGTGGAGATGGCTGCACCCCAGAGGCAACGGTGATGGCGGCAACCCGCTCGACAGGCGCAACGAACCGGTAGCCGCGCCGCGGCAACGTCTCAATGTAGCGTGGATCATCTGCGGAATCGCTGAGGGCGTCCCGCAGCTTGTTCATGGCTGCGTTCAAGCCGTGGTTAAAATCTACAAAGGTGTCGCCGGGCCAGAGTTTGGTGCGCAGTTCCTCCCGGGTTACCAGTTCTCCTGGCCTAGAAACCATCACGGCCAGAATCTCGAACGGCTGACCAACCAGCTTGATCCTTAGCCCATGTTTCCATAGTTCATGCGTGTGCAGATCGGCCTCGTATGGGCCAAAACGAACGCGATCTGAAACCTCATTCCCCATCCAACCGAATCACCCGTAGCGAATATGTTACGACAAGTCGACGAACTGGTTTGCTCGAGATCTGGACACTGGCGGGCTTATGAAAGAATCACAGCAGCGCCGCGCGAGCCTCTCGCAGTTTTTCGTCATACTCCTGGCTTGCTCTATCAAGGTGTTGGATTCGGAATCGGCCTTCAGGCTCTTGGTAAGCGTGGCAATGTTCTATTGAAGATGCGGCATCGGAAACCCGCTCATGTTTCCGACCTTCGATCAGCTTTAAGAACACCTGATGAACGGCATCCTGGGCCTGGTCGCGTTTGCCTGTAATGGAGGTAGCAAAAAGGAGAAGTGCCGAACCGTGGTCGCGTAGGGCCGCTCGACCTCGCTGACATCATTCCGGAACAGTCGCATTTCGTGGTCTCGTGACTAGACACCGGAGAAGCAGATTCTTGTCTTTTGACGCTGAAAGAATTCCGCGCAGGGGCGTGAGCTTTCCCCTTGCTTGAGAAAATCTGCGTCATCGCCATGGAGATGATGTTCTCATCACGCTTCGCGAGGCTGAATAACCTCATAAGAATCAGCAATATAGCGGATGATCTTCCAAATGATATGTCTTGAACCCCAAAATAACCCGCCTTGCATTGAGGTAGTTCAAACCCGGTTGCAAGATCGCCCTCGAATCCCGTTCGCAGGTTAGACAAACGGGGAGGAGAGGGTTTATGAAACCGAACTTTGGATGTGGGTGGGCAATTGGTCTGGGGATAGCGATATTGACGTCATCGTTCTCACCAATTATCGCGAGCGCGGCGCAGGGCGGCGCCACGAGCGAAAACTGCAGCCTGGCGATCTTCTCGCAACCGGCGGTCAAGGCGGAGCACATTTGTGATGAACGGACGGTCCGTAACCTCGCTCGCCACGGCCAGGTGTTTGAGCAAAACCAGTTGGGGATCGCCTCGATCCTGGGAATCGCGGCCGGCTCTGATGCTAAGGATGCCCTCAAGTGGTTTGAAGAGGCCGCCCATAAAGGATACGCACCTGCCCAGGTGAACCTGGCAGTCATGTACTCGAACGGCTGGGGGACGACCTCTAACAATGCCGTTGCATTGCATTGGCTGCAAGCTGCCGCCGAGCAGGGCTATGGTCGCGCTTACTACAACCTCGGCGTCATGTACCTGGAGGGTAAAGGCGTAAAGCAGGACTATTCCGAGGCCCTCAAGTACTTCGAGAAAGGCGCTGCCGCCGGAGACACTCGCGCGCAAAACAACCTGGGATACCTCTACGACCACGGCCTTGGGGTGAAACAAGACCTTGCAAAAGCCGCTGACCTCTACAAGCAGTCCGCCGATGCCGGCGATCCGATGGGGGAAAATAACCTCGCCGACCTGCTTCTGAGAGGAGAAGGCGTTACGCAGAATGATGGCGAAGCTTTCCGTCTCTTTGAGAAAGCGGCTGCCCAGGGACATACCGGCGCTCGCATCAAGCTGGCTTACATGTATGCCGAAGGGCGTGGAACGCAACGCAACGCGCAGGCCGCTTACGAATGGGTCATGGCTGCGACGCTGGCCGGCGATCAACGCGGTCAGTACTTGATTAAGCCGCTTGAAGCAAGGTTGACCGCGGAGCAACTACAGAGAGCTAAAGATCGCGCTCGTGTCCTGTATTCGGATAAGGGAAGCTCGCAGATCTCTGCCGAGGCATTTCTGCCGTGATGGCAACGGGTGTTGATATCAACTCGCCGGAGCAACTGGAGGCATGCAACAGAAGTCGGTCATTTCCTCTTTGCTCCGGCGATTTTTGCAGTAGATTCACCAAGACGAGTTGACCCATACGGGTCGGGACGCCCGGAAAACCGCGTCCCGCTTGACTTCCGGCAGGACTCCCTCCATACTTCCGCGGCGCTTTAGAAGAAAGTACACCGAGGCGTTCCCCCTTTCTTCTCGTGGGCCCTCTTAGGTTCCCGGGATCAACCAGCACGACACGGCCTGCAAGCCAGGTCGCTACGCGACTTTCAAGTTCTTGGAGGCACTGCATGAAACGGAGAATCGCATTTTTGTTGTTCTGCTCGATGATCGCTGTGATGACCTGCACACTCGCCTCTGCGCAGTCGGGTGAACCGACCAATTATGAACCGGCCCGCATTCGCAAAGGCCTTTCCCTGGCTCCCGTCCCGCTCACCTACAAGCCCGCGGATCGCGATCTTGTTGGATTGGGAAGCTACATTGTGAACACTTCGGGGTGTAACGACTGCCACACCGCTCCATCATTTGCAGAGGGTGGAGATCCATTCCAGGGACAACCCGAAAAAATCAATACAGCGGTTTATCTGGCGGGCGGCCAGTTTTTCGGTCCCTTCGTATCGAAGAACTTGACCCCGGATTCAACTGGCAAACCGGCGGGACTAACCTTTGGCGAGTTCAAGACTTTGCTGCGGACGGGCCACGATCCGGACACGGGCGGAATTCTGCAGGTTATGCCCTGGCCAGCCTTCGGCAAGTGGACAGATCACGATATGTCCGCGGTATACAAATACCTTCGAGCCATCCCGCCGCTACCGAATAACTACTAAATCCAAATCAACCTTCGATGGCCGTGTGCATTCTGCGCGCGGCCGTCTCAGTTTTAAGCGCTTGGCTACGCTGCCCCGCGATTTCCTTTGCCAAACGCCTTTTGGATCAGGGAGTATCGCGCAGCTCCGATCAAACCCGAGTCGTCGTTCAGAATGATCTTGACGGGAATCGTTTCCAAAAGCGCGTGCATACGTCCCTTGCCCAGAAATGCTTTCATGAATGTCGGCTCTTTCATTTTAGAAACAATCTTCGACGTAATACTCCCGCCGACAAAGATTCCACCCGTTGACATGTAGCTCAGCGCGCAGTTTCCGGTTTCCGAGCCGTAGATGCTTACAAATGTGGAAAGAGCGATCTCGCAAATGCGTGCCTTGCCTTCCAACGCCACTTGCGAAATCACGGGTGGGGCATCGGGCGCTGCGTTGATTTGATCTTTTAGCCACTGCGGTTCTTCTTCGCGCTTGGTGTCGCGCAAAAAATCATAAATATTCTTGATGCCCGGCCCCGAAACAAGACGTTCGCGACTGACGTGCCCGCCAAACTTCGCCGTGAGGTAACGCAATAATTCAACTTCGAGATCATTGGACGGCGCAAAACTCGTGTGACCGCCTTCTGATGCGAATGGATGATGTCGAAAACCATCCCAGTAAAGTCCAGCAACGCCCAGGCCTGTGCGAGCAGAAATGACGGCCCGATTTCCGTCCGCGTCTTCAGAACCTTCGCTCAATGTGACGAAATCACTTGATTCCAAGGCATCGATGCCATAGGCGTATGCCTCCATATCGTTGATCACACCTACGGATGGCAATTTGAGCTGGGTTGCTAGTTCCTTCGCATCGATCACCCATGTCAAATTCGAGATCTGACTCTTTCCATTGCGAACCGGTCCGGCAACTCCAAGGCAAGCGCGGTCCACTGGAATTCCCTCGCTCTTCACAAACTCGGAAATAATCTCCGCGAGGCCAGCATGCTTCTGACTGGCATAGGTCTTTTCCACGACCCGCTTCAGCTTGTTCGCATCGGTTTCGAATGCAGCCAGTCGTGTACGAGTCGGGCCAATATCACCGGCAAGAATCATGGTTCGATGGTCCTCCAACTGCGGCCGTCTTGTTCCAAAAGTTCGTCCGCTGCTTTTGGACCCCACGTTCCAGCCGCGTAATTCGGAAACTTGCGTGGTGGCAACACTTTCCATACGTCCAGCACCGGATCAACTACGGTCCATCCGGCCTCGACCATGTCGGCTCGCTGAAACAAGGTTGCATCGCCGATCATGCAGTCATACAGCAGAACTTCGTATCCTGTGTAGGCGTCCGCGTTGAAATATTTCGAATATTCGAAACTCATGTCTACCGAACCCACCCGCAACACCGGGCCAGGAACTTTGGCGCCGAAACTCAACGAAATTCCCTCTGTCGGTTGAATCTGAATTACCAGCCGGTTGGTGTGCAACTCATGAACCGGTGCATGACGAAAGATGGTAAATGGCGTCTTCCTGAACTGAATTGTGATCTCCGTGTGGCGCTTCGCCATTCTCTTCCCCGTGCGCAGATAAAACGGAACTCCTGCCCACCGCCAGTTATCGATACTCAATTTCAGGGCGGCAAAAGTTTCGGTGCGCGATTCAGGAGCGACGCCCGGCTCGGATCGATATGCGGGAGCGGACTCGCCAGCCATCGTGCCGTCTCCGTACTGTCCTCGAACGCTGGAATGCAGGACATCTTCAGAATCGAGAGGCTGTATGGCGTGAAGGACTTTGGCCTGTTCATTGCGCACCGCATCAGCTTGAAACGAAACAGGTGACTCCATCGTCGTCAAGCTCAAAATCTGCATCAAGTGATTTGGCACCATGTCGCGCAGCGTGCCAGCGGTATCGAAATACCCGCCTCGCTGTTCCACGCCCACCGTCTCAGCGTTGGTGATCTGAACGTGATCGATGTAGCGACGATTCCAGATCGGTTCAAAGATCGCGTTATCGAATCGGAAGACAAGAATGTTTTGTACCGTCTCTTTTCCCAGGTAGTGATCGATTCGATAGATCTGATTTTCTTTAAGTACCTGCTTCAATTGACGATTGAGTTCCTTGGCGGATTCCAAGTCGTGGCCAAATGGCTTTTCAACGACAACGCGCCGCCAATGACCTTCCTCTTCAGTCGATAATTTCGCCGCGCCCAGCTGCTCAGCTATCAACGCAAAGAACTTGGGTGCAGTCGCCAGATAAAAAAGGTAGTTGCCACCGGTACGGTGGTCGCGGTCGATTCCCTCGAGACAAGTCTTCAGGGCTGCGTATGCATCGGGATCCGTGAAACCACCCCGCACGTAAAACAGCCGTTCCGTAAACCAACTCCAGGCAGGAGTATCTTTATCCTCCGCGGGCAGGAATCGCGTGAGCTGTTCACGAAATTTTTCTACGCTCAAATCATCGTGCGCGAATCCAACCACGGCAAAACTCTTAGGAAGGAGATTCGCCTTCACGAGGTTGTAGAGGGATGGCGCCAGCTTTCTCATCGTGAGGTCACCGGCAGCGCCGAATATCACGAGAACACAAGGACCTGCCGCCCGACCGTTCGCTTCAAGTGCGCCTACCTGACTCGTTGCCAAGAGATCCCCGTTGATCGTCACCCATAGTAAGCGAAGCTACGCATTGCGCGACAGTTCCTACATGAATGCTTGTTTACAGGTTGGCCGTTAGAAGAACTTTTTCTTGAAGGCGTCGTGACGTGTACGCGCGAGTTCGACGGAAGTTTGATAGTCCGGCTCAGCGCGGACCGATTCAAGCAGCGGATCTTGCACGAGATAGGGATAAGGGAAGAAACCGTTGTCCACGCTGCGGCGCAGCATGCGCAAAGCGGATGGCTTGTCGCCAAGGACGGCGTAGGCTTGCGCCATCTTGTAGATGGCTTCTGCTTCCAGAACTCCACGGGTGTCAACCTTGCGCTCAGTCTCTCGTAAGATAGCGAGTCCCTGGGTTTGCTCCCCCGCAATCCCGTGGCTTAACGCTTTTCCGACCTGCGCCTGAAGAAGCGAGGGGTCGAGCTCGAATGCCCGGTCAAAATGCTGGCGCGCAGCATCCCAATTCTTCTTGTAATACTCGCCGAAGCCTCGGTAGAAAGAGACGAAAGCAACATCGTTCGTATTAGGAAGCCCGTTCAGAAATTTGTCGTAGCGACCCAGATAGATGTAGCCATTGGGCGCGGAGCTGTTCAGCTTGACACCAGGATCTAACTGGCGTGCGCGCTCACACTCCGAAACCGATTGCTCGAGCATCCCCCCAAACCGGTAGGCGTAACCCAGCTCCCAATGAAGTTCCGGATGGTTCGGATTAGCCGCAAAGGCTTCCCGCAACAATGGCACGGACTGTTCAACCCGTCCGGTGTCGGTAAACAGGTTGGCCATAAAAATGTGCGATTCGATTTGCTGAGGATGCAAAGCAAGCGCCTTGGCGTACGCCGCTTCTGCCTTTCGATATTGCTCGCCGCCGCCAAACTGAAATGATGCACTCGCTTGATAAGCTTTTCCCAGATGTGCCCAGGTCAATGCGTGATTCGGGTCGAGCTCGGCAGACTTCTCGAGCATCTTGATGGCGGTGGGAAAGTCGTTGCGCGAGTACAGGTCCACGCCATGCAAATAGTATTCGTACGCAATCGGATCGCTTGCGCGATTCGCCTGCAGGCGTTCGGCCTCCAGCGGCGAAAGGCTAAGCGCCAACTCCTTCACGATTTGCTGCGCAACATTGTCTTGCACACTCAATAGTTTTTCGTATTTCAGATCAAACGAACCCTTCCACAACAGCGCCTGCTTCTTGACATCAATAAGCTGCGACGTGATCCGGAGATCATCGCCCTCACGAATAAAGTTGCCTGTTAGCAGCGTATCCACATTCAGATCATTGCCGACCTTTGGAATGTCGATTACCTGATTGCGATATTTCTCCACGGCCGACGATGGCCGCACCGTCAACGCGCTCACATAGCCGAGTTTGGTGATTACCGCATCAGCAAGCGAGAAGCCCAAAAAATCGCTGGCGGCATCCTGCTTTAAATTTCGAAACGGCAGAATGGCCAAACTCCGCGGCTGATCTCCGGTTCCGATAAGGGCACCCGCAAATTTTCGGTACAAGCCATAGCCGCCGACGCCAATCAGCGCCACGAAAATTAGCAGGATCGGGAGGGGCACGCGCCGCCACAGCGGCTGGCGCTGCTCTGCGGGTAGCGCGTCAGAAACGACTCCTTGCGCAGCTTCACTGACCTCGGACTCGACTTCTTCTTTCGTTTTGGTCTGGGGTGGGATGGAAGTAACCAGCTCCAGGGCGGGACGATCCTTGAGCTGCGGCGCCGCAAATTTTACTGGGACAGCAAAACGGTAGCCGCGCGCCGGCACAGTGACCACATACCGCGGTTCGCCCGCTGTTTCGCCGAGCGCCTTACGCACCATGGAAATTTGCTGGGTAAGGTTGGACTCTTCCACAAAGCTATCGGGCCAGAGCGCGCTCATCAGCTCTTCCTTCGAAATCATTCGCGCGCTGTTCTGCACCAGGAACAAGAGCGTGTCATACGTCTTCGGAGTCAACGAAACCGGTTCACCTTCTTTGGTAAGAAGATGTTGCACCGGATCCAGAATGAAAGGCCCGAATTCGTAAGAATTGCTCGTCTTGTTTGCCCCAGGATCCCTGCCCGGAACCCGCCGTAACGAACTCATGAAAGTGTCTCTCACGGTCCGGCGGCATCACCTCCTGACGCTTCACCTGACGTTCGTTCGCAGGCTGCAACCTTTGGAGTACGAGGAGGCGGAAGTCCAACCAGACGCGTGGTTCACTGATTTTACGACAAGCGCCGTCAAACGCGATGTTTAACGGAAGAACCCGTTTAAAACAAGCGTGGGAGGATATGTCTAGCTTTGCGCGGGACGCGACAGGGGAGAGGGGTTTATCTGCGGTTTCCGCTTCTTCAGCCATAGCCGCAAACGGTCCATATAAAGATAAACCACAGGAGTGGTAAACAAGGTCAGCGACTGGCTCACAATCAGACCACCAACAATCGTGATTCCAAGCGGACGCCTGAGTTCCGAACCGGTTCCAGTTCCCAACGCCAGCGGCAATCCACCGAGCAACGCTGCCATCGTCGTCATCATGATTGGCCTGAAACGAAGAAGACACGCCTCGTAAATCGAATCTGCGGAGGACTTATTGTTCTTTCGCTCAGTATCGAGAGCGAAATCGATCATCATGATCGCGTTTTTCTTGACCAATCCAATCAGCAGGATGATACCGATCAGGCCTATAACGTTGAGTTCGTTCTTTGAGATGAGCAATGCAAGCAGCGCACCGACTCCGGCCGAGGGCAGCGTCGAAAGAATCGTAATCGGGTGAATATAGCTCTCGTACAGAATTCCCAGCACGATGTACACGGTGACGAGAGCTGCCAGGATCAGGAGCGGTTCGCTGGCGAGCGAGTCCTGGAACGCAGCCGCTGTTCCTTGGAAGCTTGCACGAATCGTCGCCGGAAAACCCATGTTGCGTTCCGCGTCGTCGATCAGTTGCGTTGCGTCGCCTAAAGAGACACCCGGCGCCAGATTGAACGACAGCGTAACCGACGGATATTGCCCCTGGTGATTCACTGCAAGCGGCGAGTTGGTCGATTCAAAATGAGCCATCGACGCGAGCGGAACCGCCGTCCCGTTGCTCGATCGAACGTAGGTGCTTTGCAATGCCTCCACGCTGTTCGCAAATTCCGGAGCGACCTCCATCACCACGTGATACTGATTCAACTGCCGGTACATGATCGAGACTTGACGTTGCCCGAAGGCATCGTAGAGCGCGTTGTCGATGTCCGCGGTCGCAACGCCGAGTCGCGCAGCTGTATCTCGATCGATGACGACATTCGCCTGCAGGCCCTTGTCCTGTTGATCGGTATTCACGTCGCGCAGCTGTGGCATCGCGCGGAGCTTCTGCAAAAGCTTCGGGCTCCACTCGTTCAGCTCTTTGAGACTTTCACCTTGCAGGGTGTACTGGTATTGCGCCTGGCTCTGCCTACCTCCGATGGTCAGATCTTGTGCCGATTGCATGTACAGCGTTGCACCTGGAACAACCGACAGCTTTGGACGCAGCCGCGCGATTACTTGATCCGCGCTGACTTTCCGCTCGTTCAACGGCTTCAACGTGATGAACATGCGGCCACTGTTGTACGTCGTATTCCCACCGGCAAACGCGACGACGGTGTTCACCGCTGGGTCTTTCATGACCGTGTCTACAAATTGGGTCATCTTGGTTTTCATCGCCGCAAACGAAATGTCTTGTGACGCTTGCACGGATCCAACGACACGCCCGGTATCCTGCTGCGGGAAAAATCCCTTAGGGACGATGATGTAGAGATAAACGCTCAAACAGGCTGTGGCGATCGTGACTACAAGAGTCAGCACCTGGTGGCGCAACACCCAGCGTAGACTGTGGTCATAACCCTTGAGCAGCCGGTTAAAGAACCATTCGCTCGCACGATAGAACCGGCCGTGTTTCTTCTCTTCGATCGGACGAAGGAACTTTGCGCACATCGTCGGCGTGGTAGTCAGTGAGACAAGCAACGACACCGTGATCGCAATACTCAATACGACGGCGAATTCACGGAACAAACGACCTACAATGCCGCCCATCAAGAGGATGGGAATAAACACGGCCACCAGCGACACGCTCATTGACAAAACTGTGAAGCCGATTTCCTTAGCACCCCGATACGCCGCCTGTACTGGGGTCATCCCCTCTTCGATAAAGCGCGTAATGTTTTCAAGTACTACGATCGCGTCATCGACGACAAAGCCGGTTGAAATCGCAAGCGCCATCAGCGACAGGTTGTCGAGGCTATAGCCCAGCAGATACATCACCGCGAACGTTCCGATTAGTGAAAGCGGCACGGCGATACTTGGAATGACGGTCGCGCGAAACGTGCGCAGAAAAGCAAAAACAACAAGGATGACGAGAATTACCGAGATGATCAGCGTCACTTCAATGTCTGCCACCGATGCGCGCACGGTGGTGGTGCGATCAAGCACAACGTTCAGGTCGATTGCCGGCGAAATCGACGCTTTCAGTTGCGGGAGTGCGGCACGCACGCGATCCACCGTCGCAATAATGTTCGCGCCCGGCTGCCGAAAAACAATGATCAGGACGGCGGGCTTGCCATTTGCGAGCCCAACATTGTGGATGTCTTCGACTGAGTCCTGCACATCGGCGACGTCGCCGAGTCGCACCGGCGCACCGTCTTTGTACGCGACAATCAGACTTCGATATTGATCGGCGCGGAAGATCTGGTCGTTGACGTGGATTGGCCAGGCGTTGATCGGGCCGGAAAATTCGCCTTTCGGTCGGTTGGCATTCGCCGCCCCCAATGCGGTGCGCACTGAATCAAGGCCGAGCCCAAGCTTGTTTAAGGCCGTGGGATTCACTTCAGCGCGTACGGCAGGCCGTGCTCCTCCGCCAACGAAAACCTGGCCTACTCCCTCAACCTGCGCCAGCTTTTGCGCAAGAATCGAGTCGGCTGCGTCATAAATATTGGGCGGAGTGATCGTGTCGGACGTCAGCGCAATGATCATGATGGGCGCGTCCGCCGGATTCACTTTTCGATACGAGGGATTCCCTGGAAGATTGGCTGGTAACTGGCTGCGAGCTGCATTGATCGCAGCCTGCACATCACGGGCGGCAGCATCAATGTTTCGACTCAGATCAAACTGGAGCACGATGCCCGTCGAGCCGAGCTGGCTGGTCGACGTCATCTGGTTGATGCCTGCAATCCTGCCGAACTGCCGTTCGAGAGGCGTAGCCACTGCCGAAGCCATCGTCTCTGGACTCGCGCCCGGCAATCCTGCGGACACCTGGATGACGGGGAATTCCACCTGCGGCAATGGCGCGACCGGTAACAACGTAAAAGCCAACGCTCCAGAAAGCAGCAGGGCCGCCGCTAAAAGCGACGTGCCAACTGGCCGCTTGATAAATGGAGCAGAGATATTCATGCGCTAATCCGCGTGCACTTCGCTGACAGGTTCTTCGATCCTGTTCCCAACCTTCACTTTGGAGAATCGCTGCGAGAGCCTGTCAAACCACAAATAGACGACCGGCGTGGTGTAGAGCGTCAGCAACTGGCTGAGAATCAAACCCCCAACGATCGTGATTCCCAGCGGATGACGCAACTCGGAGCCCGTGCCACGGCCGAGGGCCAGCGGCAGTCCGCCGAGCAACGCCGCCATCGTTGTCATCATGATCGGTCGGAAACGCAGGAGACTCGCCTGGTAAATCGCTTCCTCGGGAGCCTTCCCTTCCTCGCGTTCTGCTTCGAGGGCAAAATCGATCATCATGATGGCGTTCTTCTTCACGATGCCGATCAGCAAAATGATGCCGATCAACGCCACCACGCTTAAATCGTTTCCTGTAATAAGCAACGCGAGAATGGCACCGACGCCGGCCGAAGGCAGCGTCGAGAGAATCGTGATGGGATGGATGTAACTCTCATAGAGCACGCCCAGCACGATGTAAACCGTAATGATGGCCGCCAGAATCAGCCACGGCTCGCTTGATAACGAATTATGAAAGGCGGCCGCCGTGCCCTGGAAACTGGTGATGATGCTGCGCGGCAGATTGATTTCACGCTCCGCCTCCTCGATCGCCTTCGTTGCCTCGCCTAAAGACACGCCGGGAGCGAGGTTGAACGACAATGTCACGACTGGAAACTGTCCCTGGTGATTGATGGCCAGGGGAGCGTTCCGTTCCTCGAAATGTGCAAACGAAGACAGAGGAACCTGCGACGGCGCCGAAGCTGCCGTTCCTGCCGCTCCAACAGCAGGCGGCGAGCTCGACTTAACGTAAATGTGCTTCAAATCCTCGGGATGATCCTGGAATCCCGGCTCCGCTTCGAGCACTACGTGGTACTGGTTTAACTGCGTGAACATCGTCGACACTTGGCGTTGCCCGAACGCGTCGTAAAGCGTGTCGTCAATTGCTTGCGGAGTAATCCCCAGTCGCGATGCAGTATCGCGATCGATCACCAAACTGGCTTGCAAACCACTGTTCTGCTGATCACTGGCAACATCCCTTAGAGCGGACGATTGCTTTAACTTTTCCACCAGTCGCGGCGCCCAGACACCGAGTTCTTGTGCATCGGCGTCTTCCATGGAGTACTGATACTGCGTCCGGCTCACCCGGCTCTCGACGGTCAGGTCCTGCACCGGCTGCATGTAAAGCATGATGCCGTTGACCTTGGCGAGCTCGGGTTGCAGATCGCGGATCACTTGCGAGGCCGACGCTTTGCGATCGCTTCGCGGCTTCAAGTTGATCTGGATGCGTCCGCTATTCGGTGTCGTATTTGTTCCGTCGACGCCGATAAACGACGCGAGATTATCGACATTCGGATTCTTGAGAATCACGCTCGCAAGAGCCTGCTGCCTCTCCGACATTGCCGCGAACGAAATGCTCTGCGGCGCTTCGGAGATGCCGATGATTACGCCGGTATCTTGAACGGGAAAGAAGCCTTTCGGCACGACCACGTACAGGACGAGCGTTAATACCAGAGTCCCAGCAGTCACAAGCAACGTTGCCGTCTGATGTTTGAGAACCCATTGCAACGTCCGGCCATAGAACGCAATCACTCGGTTGAAGTAATCTTCGGATATCCGATAAAAACGTGTTTCGTGACTCTTCTCCTTTCTCTTTAAAAGTTTCGCGCACATCATCGGCGTCAATGTGAGCGAAACAACTGCGGAAACAAGAATCGTCACCGCCAGTGTCACCGCAAACTCGCGGAACAGGCGTCCCACAATGTCCCCCATAAATAGCAGGGGGATCAGTACGGCAATCAACGAAACCGTCAGCGAAACAATCGTGAAGCCGATCTGACCCGAACCCTTCAACGCCGCATCGAGCGGCGAATCCCCTTCTTCGAGAAAACGATCGATGTTCTCGATCATGACGATCGCGTCGTCGACGACGAAGCCGGTCGAGATCGTCAGGGCCATCAGCGTCAAGTTGTTCAGGCTGTAACCGAGCAGATACATCACGCCGAATGTGCCAATCAACGACAGCGGCACTGCTACGCTCGGTATGACCGTCGCTGCCAGGTTCCGCAAAAACAGAAAAATCACCATCACGACCAGCGCGACGGTAAGCATCAACTCGAACTGCACATCTTCAACGGACGCGCGAATCGTCTGTGTGCGGTCGATCAGGATCTGGACTTTTACGGCAGCTGGCAACGAAGCCTGCAACTGCGGCAAGATCTTCTTGATACGGTCCGCAACGCCAATGATGTTGGCGCCGGGCTGGCGCTGGATGTTTAGAAGGACCGCCGGTGTCGTATTTACCCACGCGGCTTGCTTCACGTTTTCCGCGCTGTCGATTGCAGTGGCAACATCCGACAACCGCACCGGAGAGCCGTTCCGGTAGGCGATTATGACGTTGTTGTAATCGTGGCTCGAGAGCAGTTGATCGTTGGCACCGATCGTGAACGACTGGCGAGATCCGTCAATGACGCCCTTCGCCTGATCGACGTTGGCCGCGGCCAGCGCAGTTCTCATGTCCTCGAGACTCAGGCCGTACGATGCGAGAGCTGTCGGATTCGCCTGCACCCGCACGGCTGGCTTCTGTCCACCACTGATCGATACAAGACCAACCCCTGGCAACTGGGAGATCTTTTGCGCGAGCGCTGTCTCAGCTACATCTTCTACGCGCGACAGTGGAAGCGAGTCAGACGTCAGCGCAAGGGTGAGAATCGGCGCATCCGCCGGATTCACCTTGCTGTAGATCGGCGGGTTGGGTAAATCCCGCGGCAGATAAGTGGTAGCTGCGTTAATCGCAGCCTGAACCTGTTGCACCTCAACATCGATATTTTGATCCAGCGCAAACTGTAGCGTGATCAGCGAGCTGCCTTGAGAGCTCGTGGAGGTCATTTGCGCAAGTCCAGGAACTTGGCCGAACTGTCGCTCGAGCGGGGCGGTAACCGACGACGCCATCACATCCGGCGCAGCACCCGGATAGAACGTCATGACTTGTACGGTCGGATAGTCAACCTCAGGGAGTGCCGAAACAGGCAGTTGCCGGTATGCGACGAAACCCACTAACAGCACCGCCGCCATCAGGAGCGATGTTGCAACCGGTCGCAGAATGAACAGCCGAGAGGGGCTCATGAGGCAGGCGTTGCGTTCGAAGTCTGCGGCGCCGGGGCGTTGGGGGGACGTGACTGCGGCACGACAGTCATTCCTTGCTGCAGCTTGTCCTGGCCATCCGTGACTACAACGTCGCCGGCCTGCAATCCGCTGCCGATCGCACTTTGGTTCCCCTGCGCGAGCGTGACAGCCACGGGGCGAACTTCGACAGTCTTATCCTGTTTAACCAAATACACGAACGTGCCTTGAGGACCGCGCTGTACTGCCGCGCTGGGAACAATGATGCTGTTCTTTTTCACGTCAAGCAGCAACCGCACATTTACAAACTGGTTCGGCCACAACATATTGTCCGCATTACTGAAAACTGCCTTCAGCTTGGCCGTACCCGTCTGTTGGTCGATCTGGTTGTCGATGGTTTGAAGTTTTCCTGTCGCCAGCTTCGTCTGGTTGTCGCGAGCGTAGGCGTCCACGTCCAAGGTTCCGTGCTTCATCCGCTGCGAAACCGAGCGAAGGCTGTCCTCGGGCAGCGTGAAGATCACCGCAATGGGGTGAAGCTGCGTGATCACAAACAGTCCATTCTGATCCGTCGCATGCACGATGTTTCCCACGTCGACCAGTCGCAATCCAATTCGGCCATCGATAGGGGAAGTGATGCGTGAATAGGTAATTTGCAGTTTTGCGTTGTCGATGGCCGCCTGATCCGCGCGGACTGCGCCTTCCAACTGATCGGCCTGCGCTTTTTGAGTATCAACTTGCTGCTGCGACATGGCACCAGACTCATGCAGCAAATCCTTGAAGCGTTGGTAGTTCAGCTGGGCATCCCGTAATTGCGCCTGGTCCCGAAAGAGCTGTGCTTGGCCTTGCTCCAGCTGCACCTGGAAAGGCCGCGGATCAATCTGCGCCAGCAGTTGCCCTTTTTTTACATCTTGGCCTTCTTTCACGTTCACCTGGATTAACTGCCCGTCAACCCGGCTGCGGACACTCACGGTATTAAAAGCAGTAACGGACCCGAGCCCGGTCAGGTAGACGGGCATATCCTTCAACGCTGCCGGACTCACTGCCACTGGAATCGCCCGCGAGGTTGCGGCCATGGCCTCTTTTTCTTTCGCAGCTCCGCCGCTGCACCCGACCATGAGGCCCACGTATATAAGAAGACAAACTACTTTTAAAGGAAACGCTGCCAGATAAACTTCACCGCGATAATTCGCTCGATCGATAAGAGTCATATTTGGACTTGCCAGCACGATGCGTCGTTGACGGCGAGGTTCTACTCGTACCAGATGAGGATGGACTCGTGAAAGATCGTTACGCAAGCGATAATCTTGGTAAAAATTTGTAAAGTATTGGGAATGAAAGTTTTAGGCCATCAAGGGCCGCTCCGGATCTCGCGGTAGACCTGTAGGACGACAAAATCTTTTTCTGCCAGCCCTACCGCCATCGCGGCTGACTTTGGAAGTTTTTCGGCGTCGTCTTTTAGGTTGGTTTTGAACTAATGCTGACTGTCGAGTAGCGGCTGCGCACAAACGAGTCGACGTTCTGCTCTGGCCTGAACAGAGCGCAGTTTAGATATCCACGTATTCCGGCGCGTATCCGCTCATCAGGTGCCCGGGCGGCACCAGCATCCGAACCGGTACTTCATCTGCAAACTTCGAAGTGTGTACCCAATGCCACGCGTGGCTGATCTCAGACGGTTGAAAATATCGAATATCCGCCTGCATTAGGACTGTTGCGCCAGCCAGGTCTGCCATCAGCGCTTCCCACTTGCGCGCACCAATCACCGCGACGCGCGCGATCGGCCCGCCAAACTTGCTGAGAAAACGGAATTCCTCCCAACGCGCCTTCCACTCAACATCCTTTAACGATGTCAGGTCCAGGACAATCCCGATCGGTTTCTTGTGGGCGTTCTTGATCGCCATCTCGATCTGCGGCTCAGCCGTTTTAATGTCGTCCTTGGTGATTTCTCCGCTGGCCTTGAATCCAAGCCCGTTGCCACCCGGACTGGCAAGTCTTTCAATCATTGAAACTCTCCTGAGCACGCTAGAACTGCGAGGCCGAAATTGTACCTTATCGTCCGCTTCATACAGACTCTGGCGCGGCTAAGTCATTGGCAGAAAAAGACAAACCTTTGTGATCGACGTCACAACCGGCGGTGTTAAGGGTCACGGCTGTAAGGGCCCCACAAGACCAAACTCGAACTAGAGGAAAGGGTCATGATGCTTGCCTACCGGCTCGTCCGCCTAATCGAGGCCCGATCTCACACTCTTGCTGACAGTCTGCTCGACAGAGTTACGCAGTCTGACCTTCTACGCGACTACCAAAAAGTACCTGCCTCGGAATTGCAGGAAAGAGTCTTTGAAATCTATCGCCATTTGGGCGACTGGCTCCTCGGCGCAAGCGATTTCGACATCCGGGAACGCTACGTCGAGATCGGAGCGCGGCGCGCGCAACAAGGTGTTCCTCTCAGCCAACTGATCTGGACCATTATCCAAACCAAGGAAAACCTTTGGGATTTCTTGAAACGGGAAGCCGCCCTGGACCGTCCCGCAGAGATTTTCGGTGAACTTGAGTTTCTGCAATTGCTGGAACAGTTTTTCGAGCGAGCCATGTATTACGCGGCCATCGGCTACGAACAAGAAGCAAATCGGAACATCCACCAGGAGAATGCACGCAATGTCTTGGGAAATTGATTACAAGAAAAAACTTCGCACGCCTCAGGAAGCTCTGCGATGTGTCCAGTCCGGAATGCGCGTCTACATTCAACCGGGCTGCGCGGAACCGGAAACGCTGGTCGAAGCTTTGATGGAGCGCGGTCCTCACGTCGAAGATGTGGAAATTGTCCACATGATGACCATGGGCAGTGCCCCTTACGTTGCGCCGGAAATGGCTGGACACTTTCGCCACAATGCTGTCTTCATCGGCGGAAATGTTCGCGATGCCATCAACGACGGGCGCGCCGATTACACACCAATTTATCTGAGCGAGATCGAAGAACTATTCACCAGCGGTGCAATGCCCATTGACGTTGCTCTCCTCGAACTCTCGCCGCCAGATTCGCACGGCTTTTGCAGCTTTGGGGTGGGCGTCGACACCTCTTTGACCGCTGCGCAGTGCGCGCGTTACGTCGTAGCCCAGATCAACGATCAAATGCCTCGCACCTACGGCGACAGTTTTATCCATGTCAACAAAATCGACGCCATTGTCGAGTCATCCCGCCCGCTCTGTACCGCGAAGAAAGCTGAAATTACCGAACTGCATACCGCCATTGCCCGCAATGTAGCCGGGCTGATCGAAGACGGCGCCGTCCTGCAAACAGGGATCGGCGGAATTCCCGATGCGGTGCTTCCCTTCCTCATGGACCGCAAAGACCTGGGCATTCACAGCGAATTGGTTTCCGACGGCGTCATTCCTCTGATTGAAAAAGGAATCATCAATGGCGCACGAAAGAACTTTAAGCCACGCAAAATCATCGTCGGATTCGTGATCGGATCGAAGAAAGTTTTCGACTTCGTCGACGACAACCCCATCTTCGAACTACATCCCACTTCATACACAAATGATCCCAGTCTGATTGCGCGTAACGACAACATGGTCGCCATCAACTCCGCGCTCCAAATCGATCTGACCGGACAAGTTTGTTCGGATTCGATCGGCAACAAGTTCTACAGCGGCATTGGTGGACAGGTCGACTTCCTGCGGGGCGCGTCGCGCTCGAAAGGTGGCAAGCCGATTATTGCGATTTCATCCACCGCCAAGAGCGGTGCGATCTCGCGGATCGTTCCCATGCTCAGTCCGGGCGCTGGCGTTGTGACATCCCGTGGATTGGTTCGGTACGTCGTCACCGAATTCGGCGTTGCTTATCTGCACGGCAAATCGATCCGAGAGAGAGCAAAAGCTCTTATCGAAGTTTCGCATCCGAAGTTTCGCGACGAGCTTTACGAATATTGCGAGAAAACCAAGTGGCTGCAGCGCCCGGCGCCGCAGATCGTACCTTCGAGGTGAACATGTCGGCTCAAGCGCGGGGCAACATTCTTATCGATACGGAAGAGTGCAAAGGCTGTGGTCTATGCGTCGAGTCATGCCCACCGAAATGCCTTGAGCTCCTTCCCGAATTGAATGCTTACGGCATACATCCAGCGCATTACATGGGAACCCAATGCACAGGCTGCGGCATTTGCTTTTATTGTTGCCCCGAGCCGGGCGCAATCGAAGTCTTCCGGCTGACGCCGCCCAAGAAAGCATCGGCAGTCCAAGGAGGAGAGCATGCGGCAGCTCTGTAAAGGTAACGTCGCCATCGTAAAGGCTGCCATCTTGGCCGGCTGTCGCCAATACTACGGATATCCCATTACCCCCGCCAGCGAGGTCGCCGAAGCGGCAGCTCTGTATCTGCCACAGGTCGGCGGAACTTTCCTGCAGGCGGAAAGCGAAGTCGCCGCCATCAACATGGTGTACGGCGCAGCTGCGACCGGGGCCCGCGTCATGACCGCATCCTCTGGCCCCGGCCTCAGCTTGATGCAGGAAGGCATTTCCTACCTTGCGGGCGCGGAGCTTCCCTGCGTGATTGTCGACGTTGTTCGCGCCGGACCTGGACTCGGGAACATTGCGCCTGAACAAAGCGACTACTTCTGCCTTGTAAAAGGCGGCGGCCACGGCAACTATCGGAACATCGTACTCGCGCCGGCATCCGTGCAGGAGATGGCGGACCTGACGATTCTTGCGTTCGATCTCGCTGACCGCTATCGCAACCCCGTCATCATCATGGCCGACGGCTTCATTGGGCAAATGATGGAGCCGGTCGAACTGAACGACCAAGAAGTTAGCTTGCCCGAAAAACCCTGGGCCGTTAAAGGAACCGCAGATAGCCGCCACAACCTCGCCAGTTCGATCTACCTGGAGTTGGACGATCTCGAAGCGCATCAGCTGAAGATGGAAGCCAAGTACAAAATGGCGCAACAGCTCGAGCCGCGTCACGAAGAATATGAGACCGGCGGCGCCGACATTCTGTTGGTCGGCTATGGAATCTCATCCCGTATCCTGCGCTCTGCTGTCGAAGCATGCCGACGCGAAGGCCTCAAAGCCGGACTCTTTCGTCCGATTACTGCATGGCCGTTTCCGACCCGCGCACTCCAGGAAGCAGCCGCAAAAGTGCAGAGAGTGCTGGTTGTCGAGCTCAGCAATGGACAAATGGTCGAAGATGTCCGGCTCGCACTGAATGGAAAAGTTCCAATCGATTTCTACAGCCGTGTCGGCGGTAATGTTCCATCCGTTGAAGAGATCCGCGGTGAGGTCATCGCGCGGATGAGCACCACGGTATAAGCACTTACGATCGTAGATGGAGAACCAAATGGCAACCGATTTGAAAACCGGTATCAAGCAAGCGGAACTCCGGCTCGATGGCTATGAAAGTACGCATTCGAAGTCTGCGGTCTTCTACAACCAATACGAACGGAAGACTGACCTTCAGCACCAGACACACTACTGCCCCGGTTGCGGCCATGGCGTGGCGCACAAGCTGATTGCCGAAGCGATCGAAGAACTCGGCTTGCAAGACAAAACAGTCTTCGTCAGTCCGGTCGGTTGCTCTGTGTTCGCCTACTACTACTTTGATACGGGAAACGTACAGGTTGCCCACGGCCGCGCTCCCGCCGCTGCAACAGCGGTCAAACGCTGCTGCCCCGAAAAAATCGTAATCTCCTACCAAGGTGATGGAGATCTAGCAGCCATCGGTACTGCCGAAATCATTCACGCTGCCAATCGCGGCGAGAAAATCACCGTCTTTTTCGTGAACAACGCGATCTACGGTATGACAGGCGGGCAAATGGCCCCCACCACGCTCGTTGGGCAAAAAAGCACGACTTCTCCTTGGGGACGTCGTCCGGGCAACGAAGGCTTTCCGCTCCACATGGCCGAACTCATCGCGACCCTCGAAGCGCCCGTGTACGTCGAGCGCGTCGCACTCAGCGACAACAAGAACATCATGAAGGCGCGCCGCGCCGTCCGAAAAGGGCTCGAGACCCAGCGCGATGGCACCGGGTTTTCTTTTGTAGAAATTCTTTCGCCCTGCCCCACCATATGGGCGAAGGATCCTGTGGTTGCAAGGAAATGGGTCGCTGAAACCATGATCCCCGCATTCCCGCTGGCCGTATTCCGTGACAAGAAGCCAGAGAGGATCGAGAACAACGCTCCACCCGTACGGCCAGTCGCCGATGTTCTGGAGATTGCGACTCAAGCAAAAGGAACGGGGCTCGATTGCGCGAAGCACGCACACCATTTCAAAGAGTTCACCGTGAAGGTGGCGGGGTTCGGCGGACAAGGTGTTCTGCTGCTCGGACAACTGCTGACCGAGATGGGGATGCGCGAAGGCCTCGACGTCAGCTGGCTCCCCTCCTATGGTCCGGAAATGCGTTCGGGAAGCGCGCATTGCCATGTTTGTTTGTCAAAAGAACGAATTGGCTCGCCCGTCATTTCTCATCCTGACGTCTTAATAGCAATGAACGAAGTTTCGTTGCGCAAATTTGCTCCGCAGGCAGCTGCCGGCGGATTGATCTTCTACAACAATGAACGTCTGCCAGCTGACTTCGTTCTTCCGCAGGCCAGAGTTATTTGCATTCCCGCATCGGCCATCGCTGACCAACTTGGTTCCACGAAGGCGACCAACATCGTAATGCTGGGCGCGCTTCTGGAAGAAACCGAGTGCCTGTTCGCGGAAACGGCAATGAATGTCTTGCGCGACAAGATCAAACGCGTCGAAATGATGGACGTAAATCGCAAAGCGCTAGCGGCAGGCCGCGAGTTCATCGACAACTACGTGCGCGTCGGCGCGGTCAGCCAACCAGACGGATTCGCATACTAAGAGTTGTTCCCGCTGACGTATCAGGACTCGTTCCACATTTCCGTAACTCCAAATCATCTTCATATCAAATCAGACCATTTCTTCTGTTGCAGCCAGCCGGCGACAGACCAGCACGCATCAGAAAAATGATTGAACTGTTTTGTGCCGCTGTCTAGCGACACCGCTACAGAATTCCGTATCACGCGCGCGCGTGCACTATGGCATTACAGATAAGGCGTGCAAGTTGTCTTTCTTTCGGAGCGAGTTAGCGATTGGGCACTCCTCTACGTCTTGTAATAAGGCGAAACACATTATTTTGGATGGCACATAACGGGGTCCGTCCGACTTGTTATTTCGTTTAAAAAGAACAATCTGCATAACGTTTTTGAATTTCGTTCGTCTAAGGACACAACAGACCAGACTCACTTGATTCAGTGAGCATGCCTGGTGTGAGGGGCGGTCTAGGGGTTATCCGGAACATCCGCCGCAGCTCGAGCGTAACCGGTCAGAGGAGGGGAAATGCGTTTACAGCGGACAGCTTATGGACACTCGGAACTGAGAGGTTTTCAGGCGGAGGTTTTCATGGACAGCGGTCGCAACGGGATCAACAATCACGAGTCGGCTACTCGCGATCCGCATGTGCAGCAAGTGGTGAAAGCTGCGCATGAGGAACTACGCCAACTGATGCGCCAACGTTCGGACATCATGAAACGCATTGGAACCGTGAAACAGACCATCATCGGATTGGCGAATCTTTTCGGCGATGAAATGCTCGACGACGAATTGCTCGAGCTCGTCGATCGCAAGAGCAGCGGACGTCAACCGGGCTTCACGAAAGCTTGTCGCATGGCACTCATGGAAGCGGACCGCGCCTTGGGCGCACGTGAGGTGTGCGAGCAGATTCAGCAAAAAGCGCCGCTAGTGCTCTCCCGGCATAAAGATCCGCTGGCGTCGGTCACCACGGTGCTCAATCGCCTGGTTGATTATGGCGAGGCTCGCACGGTCATTCGTGAAAATGGTCGCCGCGCATGGCAGTGGGTCGCAGAAGCCGCAGACCGCGGCCCAAGCGCCAACGACAACGCGTTGCCACGCGCCTAGTGTAATAAGTCCACCGCCGGGACTGGGTTGCCTTTGATACGCTGATGCATGACCCAGTCCTCCGCGGACATCGTTCCAACCGCCGAGCGAAGGTTGATCCTCGGCGCCTTTCGCAGCCTCTTCGTTGCAGTGATCGCGCTCGCACTCTTCGGCTGGATTGCCGAAGAAGTACTCGAGGCCGACACCCTTCGGTTTGACTACGCCGTTCGTAATGCCATCCACAGCAAGTCATTTCCACTCGCCACCACGTGGATGCTGCGCATCACCAGTTTAGGCAATTGGTACGTCATTCTTCCAGCCGCGGTTTTGCTCGCCGCCTTTCTCGTCATAAAGCATCGCCCGCACGAGGCACGCCTACTGGCCGTCGCGATGCTAGGCGCGTTGATGCTCGATTCCGTTCTCAAGATAGCGTTTCATCGCGCGCGTCCCTCGCCGTATTTCGGCCTGGATGCGCCTCGCACGTACTCGTTTCCCAGCGGACACGCCCTGATCACATTCTGTTTCGTTGGATTTCTGGCCGGGATCATTACTCTTCATCTGGATGCGAAGTGGTTGCGATGCACAGTCTGGGCTCTCGCCATAGTTGTAATCATGCTGGTAGGACTGTCGCGCGTGTATCTCGGGGTCCACTACCCAAGCGACGTCATCGCCGGGTACGCTGCTGCGCTTGCCTGGATGAGCGCCGTCGGATTTGTGGCGCACAGAGAGCAAAAGGTGGTGGAAAAGAAAGACACCAATCGGTAAGTCCCATTTGAGAATTACCGCACTTACGTGAGATGGTAGATAACAAAGTCGCATCGCTGGAAGCTCGCTCGGGAATTCGCTCAAAAAAATTTAAGAAGAGAAAGCCTCGTGACCTGCACACCGCTGCGCCGAACAAATCTACGAACGCGTAAGGCCGCCACGTGCAGAACATGAATTCAGGCACGTCCCTCACCGATTCGCCCCAGGCGTCTGACCAATACCAGTCGCCACTCCGCACGGCGCTTGCCGGCCTCATCGGCAACGTCCTCGAATGGTTCGACTTCGCGGTCTACGGATACTTCGCAAGCGACATAGGTCATCAGTTCTTTCCGCAATCCAGTGCTGGCGCTCAACAACTCCTCGCATTCGCGGTCTTCGCGGTAGGATTTTTCGCCCGCCCGATTGGCAGCCTCGCTCTTGGCATGGTCGGCGACCGCATCGGACGCCGCGCGCTCCTCACGCTTTCCATCGCTCTGATGGGTGGATCGACCCTGCTGCTTGGTTTGCTTCCCACCTATCAGCAGATCGGTGTAGCGGCTCCGCTTTTGCTGGTAACCATGCGGTTGATTCAGGGTTTTTCTGTGGGTGGCGAGTTCACGGGCTCCATGGTGTATACCACCGAGTCGGCATCCCCGATGATGCGCGGCCTGATTAGCAGTTCCACCGCGGCAGGTGTCACGATCGGTTTCATTCTCGGTTCGGGATCAGCGTGGCTCGTCAACGCGCTGATGAGCAAAGACGCAGTGACTGCCTGGGGATGGCGCATTCCCTTTGTTGGAAGCGTGCTTCTCTGTGCTCTCGGCTGGTTCCTGCGCCGCGGCCTGCATGAAACTGCGGAAGGACTCAAGGCGGTTGCGGCCCGCCCACCACTCATCCCATCTCTTATCGCGGACTGGCTGCCGATGGTTCGGACGTTTGGCATCGTCGCCACAACCAACGCCGCCTACTACCTGACGTTCACTTACGTGGTGGAACGCAGAAAGAGCCAGCTTGGGGGCGGATCGATTTTCCTTCTCGCTAACACGGTGAGCCTTCTTCTGGTGCTGATCTCAAAGCCTCTCGGCGGCTGGCTTTCGGACCTCACGGGTCGCCGGCGCTTGATGTTGGTTCTTACCTGCACCACGATGATTCTCATCTATCCAGCGCTGTGGCTGATGTTGTACGGAACGCCGCTGCAATTCATGTTTGGCCAGATTCTTTTGGTATTGCCGATCGGGATGGCGCTCGGACTTCAGGGTGCGATGGTCGTTGAGATTTTCCCGCTTCGCACCAGGGTCACATCGATGAGCTTCGCGTATAGCATCACCCTGGCGTTGGCGGGGGGCACCGCTCCGCTGGTGTCAGCGTGGCTGATCGACAAGTTGGGAATTCCGCTTGCGCCTGCCTACTATGTGATGTTGCATGCGGCGATAGGTCTCGCGCTGATCTGGCCAATGCCGGAGACCAATAGTCACTCGCTCAGCGAATGATACTTCGGAGCGAGCTCACGAACTGATTCAGGGCAATCGTTGCGCGCCTACGCGGGAAGCAACATCCCCTTCTCCAGGTGCCGCGTCACGTGCGCGTAAGAAGCCGCGTGCGGATCGTGCGTCACCATCACGATCGTTTTGTGGAAGTCCTCGTTCAGGCGCTTCAGAATTTCTAGCACTTCGGTTGCGGAATTGCTGTCGAGATCGCCGGTTGGCTCGTCGGCGAGCAGTAAGGTCGGATCACTCACGATCGCGCGCGCGATCGCGACACGTTGCTCCTGTCCGCCAGAGAGTTGCTTAGGCAAGTGCCCGACTCGATCTCCGAGGCCGACGAGTTTCAACGCTGTCATGACATGATCTTTCCGTTGCTGCTGATTCATCTTGGTCAGGAGCAAGGGCATTTCGACATTTTCAAACGCCGTCAGCACAGGAATGAGATTGAACGTCTGAAAGACATACCCTACGTGATGGTTCCGCCATTGCGCGGACTGAGCATCATTAAAGCGAAAAATGTTCTCGCCCATCACAAGAAGTTCGCCCGATGTCGGGCGATCGATCGCCGCGATCATATTCAGCAGCGTTGTTTTGCCGGAACCAGATGGTCCCATCAGGGCAAGGAACTCACCCGAGGCGATGTCGATTGAGACGTCGTCGAGCGCCTTCACTTCAAAGGCGTCCCGCTTGAAGATCTTGCTTACATTGCGGGCTTGAACGACCTTTGTACCGGTAGCGACACTTGGGGTTGTAGTTGCAGTGCTCATGATTGTCCTTTGATCTTGATTTTCTGTCCGCTCTTGAGACCGGGCGGGGCTGCTGTAATCACACTCTCGCCTCCAACCAGTCCATCGACGAGGTATCCATCGTTTCGAGTGCTAAGGATGTGCACTTCTCGTTCTACTGCTTTTCCATTGAACGCGATGAGGACGATTTTCTTGCCGTCCCGATCTTTGACCGCAGTCGAAGGAACAAACACTCCAGAGGGTTTTTGTTCAGTCGCACCCTTCACTGGTTCTTCCGCCATGAACTTCACTGTCGAGTTCATGTCAGGTCGAAGATATTCGTCCGGATGTAAGATCTGCACTTTAACTTGCACCGTCGCCTTCTGGCGATTTGCCTCCGGTGAAATCTCTGCGATCACGCCTTCGTACTTGCGATCTGGAAACGCGTCTACGGTGACCACGCCCTTTTGTTTGGACTTGAGTCGAGCAAAGTCAGCCTGCGCGATGTCGAGCTCAACCTGCAAGTCATTCAGGTCGGCCAACGCGACCACCGATCCTTGCGGGCCGCCCTCGGCGCCGCTGGCAAACTGCGCCGTAATCAGTTCGCCCTTCTCGGCTTTGCGTTCGAGAATGGTTCCGGTTACAGGCGCTCGGATGATCGTTGCATCGAGCTGCGATTTCGCGTAGTCCATCGAACCCTTGGCCTGCAACAGGTCGCCGCGCGCGCGCGCAATTTGCTCCGAACGGGGGCCAATCTTGGCGAGATTGAAAGTTTGCTCAAGCGCATTCACACGCTGCTGCGACGAGTTGTATCGGGCGGTAGCATCGTCTAGAGCCTGACGCGACATCACGCCTTGCGCCACGAGGTCTTTGGTTCGATCAAGATTGATCTTGTCGTTGATTGCGGTGGCCTTCGCTTCCGACAGCGTGTGATCAGCCTGTGCAATCTCTTCCGGACGAGATCCGTTCTCGAGTTCAGACAGCCGAGCTTTAGCGCTTTCATAAGCTCCTCGTGCCTGTTCGTACACTGCGCGGAATTCCTGATCTTCCAGCCGTACGACGATCTGACCTTCTTTGACCTTGTCTCCCTTTTCGACGCCGATCCAGGCCAGTCGTCCCGTCACCTTCGAGTTCACGTTGATCTTGTGGTGAGCGACGATGTATCCGCTCGCCGAAAGCACCACACTGCCTGGAGAATCGGCGGTTTCGGCCGCGGCACGCGCGACTTCGACTTCGGGCGTCTCTGAACTGAAGAGTCGAAACGCAAGAGTGATCAATCCAAGTAGAACCACCAGCGCGATTCCACCAAGAATGATGCGCTTCGCCCACCCGGATGGTTCTGGTTCTCCGGCGCTCCCGCGCATGGATTTGTCGATACGCAGGCTCGAAAGGTCGTCATGTTTTGCGTCAATCGGCATAGTTGTTAAGTTGTAGGTTCTCAGTTCCCGGTCGTCAGTTCTCGTGGCGCTTCGGTTAGCCGCGCAGGGCAGTCAAAATATTCTGACGCGCCGCATGCCAGGCTGGCGCAAGTCCCCCGAGCAAGCCCATCAGAAGCCCGAAGGCAATCGAGATCAGAATGACCCGCGGGGTCATCTGCAAACTGAACACCATCTCGCTGAACGTCACTTGGTTGCCCACGCCGGTGGTCAGCCCGTTGAAGGGCAACATCAGAAGAATTCCGAGGATCGACCCAAGCAGCGACAGCAACAGCGCTTCGAGCACGAACGAAGTTAGGATACTCGGCCGAGAAAATCCAATCACACGCAGCGTTGCGATCTCGCGGCCTCGGTATGCGACAGCCGCGTACATCGTATTCATGGCAGCAAAGCACGATCCAATTGCCATGATGATCGCGACAAACGTGCCGATGATCTGGATCGGCTTTCCGGAACTCGTCTGCTTCGCGTAGTACTCGGTCTCGAGCATGCCGTCGAGCTTTAAGCGCTGATCATCGCTCACACGATTTTTCAATGCATCCGCCGCGACTGGATCCGTGGCACGAAGATAAGCAGACGAATATCCACCCTGGCGATCGAAATCTGCTGCGATCTGATTGACGTCGCCCCACAGCTCAGAATCGTAGGCGGTGCCACCCGCGTCAAACACGCCGACGACGGTCCACTTTCCTTTTGCGAAATCGAGCACATCGCCGACATTCGTCCCCGAGAAACGCGAGTGGATGTTCTTTCCGACCACTACTTCTCGTTGCCCGGGCGTGAACCAGCGACCATCTGTGAGTTTCACATTCGGACGTAGTTCGAGCCCCGCGGGCATCATCCCGCGCACGCTGACGTTCACTTCACCCGTTCCATCCTTGCGAGGTAACACGATGACCACGACCCATTCGCCTGACGCCAGCGGTTCTCCTTTGCTGTTCTTTGAAACGCCCGGCAATTCGCGCAAGGTTGGGAAGAGCGCTCCATCAAAGCCACCGCTCAATTCAGCCGTTGAGCCTTTGCGCAGAACGAGCACGTTCAGCGGACTGCCGCTGGCCACGAACGCTTTATCGAGGCCGGCAAGCAGTGCCATCAGGAACACAGCAGTCGTGACCGTTAGCGCAATGCCAAGAGCGGTCATGATCGTGAGGCCTTTACGAAGCTTAAGGTTTCGAATGTTGTACGCGATAGGGATGGCCATAAATGAATTTCGCTAACCGATGTAGCGCAAGCCCTCCACGATGCCGATTTTCGCTGCGTGATAGGACGGGACGATGGCACTGAGAAATCCGACCAGTGCTGACACCAGGATCGCAACCGCCAGCGTTCCAGGAGTGACCTGCATTCCTCCGAAGAAAAGACCGATGCCCGGAGCCTTGGCGAGGATCGCGACCATAGCGAACGCGAAGATGCTGCCGCAGATGCCGCCGATGACCGCAACTGTCATCGCTTCACCAACGTAGAGTCCGAGAATCGTCCCGCGCGTGAAGCCCAGTGTCTTCAGGACCGCAACCTCGCGAGTACGCTCACGAATCGACATGGCCATTGTGTTCGCGGAGACCAGCAGGGTAGCGAATACGACTGCCAGGCAAATACTCAAGATGAACGCTTTTACGTTGCCCAAACTCGCCACAAAACTCAGCTGGAATGCCTTTTCGCTTTCTGTCTTTGTGGGTTGCGGTGAATTGTGAAACATCGCGTCGGCAGCAGAAGCCACCTTGGGGACATTCTCCGCAGAGTCCGCGAGGATCCCGAACGTTCCGGCCTGCCCCTTCGCCCATGCGACTGCTTCTTCCACGTACTTGAAATTGAAGTACACAGACTGAGTCGGTTGTGGCGCGGTGAAGATGCCGCGGATCGTGAGCTCCAAATTCGTCGGATAAATCGTGCCTTTCAGATTGATCCGGTCGCCGACCTTCCACCCAAACTTTTCAGCGAGTTTGCTATCGACAACTACGCCAGCCTGATCACGTTGCCATGCAGCCAATTGATCGTCGGGAATTTTGAAATCCGTAAAGACTTTGAAGAACTCATCGGGATCAGTGCCAAACTGCGCGAAAAAGTTTTCGGGTTTCGCATCTTTATATA